>OCHJ01000779.1_pt1 | contig 33273 bp, 20 predicted proteins | sample 1538381 | NCBI WGS metagenome assembly OCHJ01 (sample SAMN04571688, study PRJEB22368) | human gut metagenome | biome: human gut; material: stool | host: Homo sapiens | place: Luxembourg | collected 2012-06-29 | reverse complement strand
TGGGGCGTTAACGAGCTTCTTGGCGTCGAGAGTAGGAAACCGCTGGAAATTCACGTCTGAACAATGTCGTCTCAACGGATTTCTTAGAGCCCATGCTGATAAAACATGAGTATGAGTCATCTCTTTGATTAAACCAATCCCCGTGCGCATCGGGCGTAATAACTTCCATTGGAGTTTGGGCAATAGAACGATCCTTTTTCAACTCAGCAAGTTTTTCTTCACGAGTGAGGTAGTCGTCAACTGAGTGGAAATAAATTTTCCCGCACTCAGTTGATGCAGGATTTTTAACAAGAAAAACTATAGCGACCGGAGCACGGCTGCCTTCTCCAAATACATTATCTTTTTCTTTTTGACGCTGCGCACCTTGGGTCCGAGCATTCCCCTTAAGGTGATAAATGTAAATGGAACTGAATTCTTCAGTCATGCACTTACGCATTCCATCTGCACTGCTACTTTCAAGCCAGCCTGCATTTGTGACAAAGCCGATTACACCTTTTTGGCCAATGCGATCTGAAGCCCAGCGATAAGCACGAATATAGGAATCATAGAGCTTCCCCTTGAGCGTGGAATCTGTTCGTGAGACATATGTTTCGGTCAGCCTGGCGTCCACCTCCTCGTAATGTTCATTTTGATTGTCGTCGTTTTGAGAATCCTGGCCTACGGAGTAGGGCGGATTGCCGACAATAACGCGAATGTCTTGCCTATTTAGCTCGGCCAGACGCGCGTTGTTTTCGCTAAGTTCGGTGTTGAAAATATTGCTTTGCTTATTATTGGCGAACGTGTCGGTCCAAATCATCACCTTGTTCGGCTGGTACACTTTAGGCGAACGAAGCAACCCTATTCAAACACATGTTCGTATAGGGCCTAATATCCGGTTAACGAACAGGTTTGTTCGTACCTTCCAAACCGAACACTATGCCGAACTCGACCATTGTTGGCTATGCACGCGTCAGTAGCGTTGATCAGAACCTCGACAGGCAACTCGTTCAGCTGAAGGCTGAAAACGTTGAAAAATTATTCATCGACAAGGTTTCCGGTAAAAACCTGGATCGTCCGGGCTTTTCTGCGATGATGGAATACGTCCTCGAAGGGGATGTGTTGGTGATCTGTTCTATGGATCGCCTTGCAAGGAGCCTTATGGATCTGTTGGATGTCACACGAAAACTACAGAACAAAGGAGTGACCATCAAATTCCTTAAGGAAAAGATTGAATTATCAGCCTCAGGGGAAACGTCGGCAATTAGCAAGCTTTTGCTTGCGATGATGGGAGCGGTTGCTGAATTTGAGCGATCGCTAATTAGAGAACGTCAGCAGCAAGGAATTGCACTAGCAAAAGCTCGGGGAGTCTATCGCGGAAGAAAACCGGTTGATAGCGAACGCCTAGAAGAAGCTAAACGTCGTATAGCTTCAGGTATACCTAAAACAAAAGTTGCTAAAGACCTGAAAATCGGTCGAACGACATTGTACAAATATCTTAAAAGTTAATTCATGCCACTTGGAATCAGTTATGTCTGAATTTGCTAACAATGAATCTGCATTTGAAGCACTGCTTGAAAGTATCAAGCAGGCATCAAACAATATTAAAAGAGATGAGGGTACGCGCTTTGAAACGCTGATTAAAGATTGGCTGACGCAAGATCAGTCATACTGTGATCTTTTCTCTAAAGTCGAAACATTCGAGGAATGGGCTTCGTCACATCCTGAGCTAGAACTGAGTGGCAAAGACATTGGTATTGATCTCGTAGCGACCCTCGAAGACGATCCAGATGCCTTTGCTGCCATTCAATGCAAGTTTTACGATAAGGATGCGGTGGTTCCCAAGTCTGGCGTAGATTCGTTCATTGCTGCTTCGAATCGCGATTACTTCAAGCAACGCTACATCATCACGACGAATGAAAACTGGTCAGAGAATGCCCTAACTGAGATGCAGAATGTTACGCCACCGATTCAGTTGGTCAGACGTTCGATGCTCGCGTCTTCACGGATCAACTGGTCGGTCTATCTGAATACAGGAAAGGTTGTTCAGCAAAAGAAGCGAACTCCGAGGAAATATCAGGAAGAGGCAATTCAGCGCGTGATTGAAGGTTTTAAGACGAATAATCGCGGCAAGCTGATCATGGCCTGTGGAACGGGGAAAACCTTCACCTCCATGAAGATAGCCGAAAAAATGGAGGGGAATAATGGATTTGTTATGTTCCTTGTTCCGTCCCTTGCGCTTCTTTCTCAGACTCTCACTGACTGGAAGCGTCAATGTGCCGTTCCGATCCATGCGTTCGCCGTATGCTCTGACGCAACAACGGGCAAGGCAGACCTCAAAAACGTTGATGAAATCACGTCTGCAAGCGACCTCAGCTATCCCGCTACAACCAAGGCCGATCGGCTCGCCGAAGAGGTGAAGAAGGCTCGTAGCAAGACCGGGATGACGGTGATTTTCTCAACCTACCAATCTATTGAGGTTGTGAGCGAGGCTCAGCATAAGTTCGGGATGGAGGAAATTGGTCTTATCATCTGTGACGAAGCGCATCGTACGGCAGGGGGACATTATCAAGACGAGAGCGATGCCCCGTTCCAGAGAATCCATTCGGATGACTTTATTAAAGGCAAGAAACGCCTTTACATGACTGCTACCCCGAGGATTTACGGCGACCTTGTCAAGGAGCAAAAGAACAACGGCGAAGTTGTCCTGTACTCCATGGACGACGAGCAAATTTACGGCCCGACATTCCATACGATCACATTCTCCCAAGCAGTCGCATTGGGAAGTCTGGTCGATTACAAGGTAATCGTTCTTTCCGTTGAAGAGAACATTTTGAAGGAACGGGCCCTCAGCGACTACGAGCTAGTTCAGGCCGGCGGACTGCCTGTCAAGCATGCTGCGAAAGTGATCGGTTGTTGGCGAGCACTCTCCAAACTTGACCTGGTGAACGAAGTGTCAATGTCTGACGATCGCCAACCGATGCGGCGCGCCGTTGGCTTTGCTCAGATCATTGAACCGAACATAAAGCACCTTGACCGGACTTCGTCGAAGCGGTTCACGGAGAACTTCGAATCCACGATCGAAGAGTTCAAGGATCAGCAATTCGAGGAATTGTCTAAGAAAGATAAAAACCTCAGCCGAGAAGCCTACGATCTCGCCTATCCGTTGAAGTGCGAGACCCGTCACATAGACGGTTCCATGAACGCGACCGAAAAGGACGCTTTGCTTAACTGGTTGCGCGAAGAGCCGGAAGAGAATGTCTGCAAGATTCTCTTCAACGTCCGTTGTTTGTCTGAAGGCGTTGATGTGCCGTCGCTCGATGCGGTTCTCTTCTTGTCGCCGCGCAAATCTCAGGTTGAGGTTGTTCAGACGGTCGGTCGTGTTATGCGCGTGTCGCCACAAACCGGCAAAAAGCGCGGCTATGTCATTATTCCGATCGTTACGCCGGCGGGGTTAGACCCCAGCGTGGCGCTAAATAACAATGCGGACTTCGATGTTGTTTGGCAGGTTTTGAATGCCTTGAAGTCGATCGATACCGAATTCGGCGCTATTGTGGACGGCCAGCGAAATATCATCGACAGCTCAAAAATTGAAGTAGTTTGTGTCACGAATAAAAAGTTAAATAAAAAAGCAAAGAAAAATCCGAAGATAATTAAGTCAAAACCAACGAAACCTACTCCTCCAGTTCAGGAAGTTTTCGACTTTAATCATGACGAAATTCTTGAGCAAGAGATTCGTGCGCGAATTGTAAAGCGCGTCGGGAATCGTCGTGAATGGGGCGATTGGGCCGAAGATGTTGGAAAAATTTGTCAGCTACAAATTAAGCACATCAACGATGTGCTTAAGGACCCCACAAAAACAAAATCCAGAGAAGCATTTGAGTCTTTTAAGAAAGAGCTCAAAGCGACGTTGAACGACAGTTTGACAGACGATGAAATCGTCGAGATGCTTGGACAGCACGTCGTCACGCAGCCTATTTTGGATGCGCTGTTCACTATCCAAACAAGTGAAGGAACGTCTTACGAATTCTCGAAGCAGAATCCTATCGCTATTGCGATGACATCCATGATGGATTCCCTTGATAAGGAATCCATGAGGTTGGCGACCAAGTCTCTTGAGGATTTTTATCGATCTGTCCGGAATCGCACAAGGACAATTAAAACTTCGGCAGATCGTCAGTTACTTATTAAAGAGCTCTTCGAAAAATTCTTCAAGGCAGCCTTCCCCAAGCAACAAGAAAAACTTGGGATTGTCTATACCCCGATCGAAATTGTCGACTTCATTAATCAGTCAGTGGCTGACCTACTGAAGAAGGAATTCAACTGCAGTATTGCGGATGACGGCATTCACATTCTTGATCCGTTTTCAGGAACTGGCACCTTCATTGCACGGTTGATGCAAAGCGGCTTGATCCCCACGGACCGATTGCCAAACAAGTTCGAGCATGAACTTCATGCGAATGAAATCGTTCCGTTGGCATATTACGTTGCCTCAATGAATATCGAAGGGGTCTTCCATGAGCTCTGCCCGAATGAGGTGTACCAGCCGAACAAGGTAATGATCTGGACCGACACCTTCGCTAACAACAAGCAGAGCAACATCTTCAGTACCGAGCTGGGTGAAAACAATGCTCGGTTGGCTGAGTTGAACCGTCAAGACATCCGCGTCATTGTCGGCAACCCTCCTTATTCGGTCGGCCAAGAATCACAAAACGACGACAATCAGAACGAGCATTACGATGAGCTGGATGCTCGACTGACGGCAACGTATGTAGCTCGCACCGATTCAACGCTCAAGGGCAAACTCTATGATTCCTACATCCGCGCCTATCGCTGGGCATCAGACCGCATTGGGCAGAAAGGCGTGATCGGCTTCGTCACGAATGCCGGCTGGTTGGAAACCAGCAGTGCGGACGGCATGCGCAAATGCATGGCAGAAGAATTCAATAGCATTTACGTTTATCACCTTAAGGGGAATGCTCGGACCCAAGGTGCGCAGCGTCAAAAAGAAAAAGATAATGTATTTGGAGAAGGCAGCCGTGCACCTGTTGCCATCGTTTTCCTCGTCAAAAATCCTGTCTCGTCAGACCACGGCAAGATCTACTTCCACGCCGTTGATGACTACCTCTCTCGCGAAGAAAAACTCGCTGCACTCAAGAAGGATCGTTCTATCGCCTATACCTCAATGAACGTCATCGTTCCGGACGCACACGGCGACTGGTTCAATCAGCGCGATGATTCATTTTCAAGATTCATTCAGATAGGCGAAAAAACACTTTCTGATTCATCATTATTTACGAAACCAATTGTTGGAGTGTGTACCAATCGAGATGCATGGGTTTATAACTCATCGCTGAGACAGCTAGAACGAAATTTAACTCGCTCTATTAATGCCTTTTACAAGGCCAGATCGATATTCGAAAATTCAACTTTAAAGGAACCGAAAGATCGAGTCACGGAAGCTCGCGAATTTGTGAAGGGGGAAATCTCTTGGAGTCGCGGACTTCTAAATAAATTGATTAAGAAAAGGTTGGTTCAACCATTTAATTCAGAGAAGATACTAACGGCTATATACCGTCCTTTTATTCAGCAATATCTTTATTACGACCGAGATGCTTTCGTCGAGATGCCTGGAAAGTGGTCAAAGGCATTCCCCAAAAAAACAAGTGATAATTTAGTTATCTGTTCATCTGGGGTAGGCTCAAAAGAATACTCTTGCTTGATGGTCGACCACATTCCATGCCTCGACTTTCTCGAAAAAACGCAATGCTTTCCGCGTTGGCTTCCCGGTGAGCAAACCAAAGGAGCAGAAGACACACTCGACTTTGGCGAGCAGAGCGTGATGCCGAGCGGCTTCTCTCCGGAGGCACTGCCACACTTCCAGGCTGCATATCCGGGCAAGCCGATCACCGAGGATGACCTCTTCTACTACATCTACGGCATCCTTCATTCCGAGGACTACCGGATGCGTTACGCCAACAATCTGATGAAGGAGCTGCCGCGCATTCCGCGTGTCGCCACCTACGAGCAGTTCATGGCCTTTGTCGAGGCCGGTCAGGAGCTCGCTCGGTTGCACGTGCACTTTGAAGATGTTGCGCCATACGCCGGCGTCAAATTTGAGTACACGAAGGTCGGGCAGCCGTCCTACCGCGTGACGCAGATGAAGTGGGGCAAGATCAAGGGGAAGACCGGCAACGCAGCCAAAGACAAGACCACACTGATCTACAACGACTGGATCACTGTCAAAAATATTCCTCTTGAAGCGCAGGAATACATTGTGAACAAGAAGTCTGCTCTTGATTGGGTGGTCGAACGAGCTTGTGTCTCTATAGATAGGGTATCCAGCATCGTGAACGATTTCAACGATTACGCAACTGACAAGGGTAGCGATCGTTATCCCCTCGACCTCTTCCTCAAGGTCATCACGGTTAGTATCGAGACCATGAAGATTGTGAAAGGATTACCAAAACTTGAAATTCATACATTGGACAAATAAGCCATGGATTGTGTTTGACGAATACGAGGTTAGTATGAAATCTGCTACCTCTACTTCCAGAAGTTGGAGGGCTCTCTTTCTCAGTAGCTTGGTGGTTTGGTGGGCCCTCATCGCTGAGGAAGACCTCGCTGTCTTTATCTCGTCTATGGCAGGCTTGTCCCCACTCAACACAAATTTAAAGATCGGCGATAATGATCGGATTATTTGAACAGTAACAAGGAGAATAAAGTTGCTTACTGAAAACGAGTTGATTAAGTTCCGTCGTGAACTCCATTCCTATCCCGAAACCGGCTGGTGCGAATTTGTCACGACTCACAAGATCGTTGAAAAGCTTCGCAGCTTCGGTTTGGATCCGATTTATGGCCGTCAGGTCATCAATCCCGAGTTTGTGGCAGGCCGCAATCCTGCCAAAGTCGAAGAAGCTAAGAAAGCAGCTTTAGAAAAAGGAGTCCCGCCGGAATTTATCGAATCCATGCAGGGCTACACCGGTGTTGCTGCCATTTTCGAAACCGGCCGCCCCGGCCCTGTTTTGGCAATTCGTTTCGACATGGACTGCGTTGACGTCGATGAAGCTCACGAAGCCGGTCACCGTCCGTTCGACGAAGGCTGGGCAAGTACAAATCCGGGCCATATGCACTCCTGCGGCCATGACGGTCATACAACGATGGGTATCGCAGTCTGCAACTGGATTCAGGAAAACTTGGATCAGTTCTGCGGCACGATCAAGGTCGTCTTCCAGCCTGCTGAAGAAGGCGTTCGCGGTGCACGCCCAATGACCGAAACCGGTATTTTCGATGACGTCGATTTCTTCTTCGGAAACCATCTTGGCTTCAATCTGCCCACCGGTACGATTTCTCCGGAACCCGGCGTTTTCTTGGCTTCCACCAAATTGGATGCCACATTTACGGGCCTTGCCGCTCACTCCGGCGCCGATCCTCAGAAAGGTAAGAATGCCCTGTTAGCAGGCGCAGCTGCTGCTTTGGCAATCCACGGCATTACTCGTCCGATCGGGGAAGTGACTGCTTTGAACGTCGGAACGTTAGTTGCCGGCCAGGGCCGAAACGTTGTCGCTCCGAACGCTTTCATGCAGCTCGAAGTTCGCGGTGAAACCGAAGAACTCAACGCATACATGCGAGATCAGGCGATCCGTAAGATTAAAGCTTCCGCCGATATGTACGACTGCCAAGTCGATATCGTCAAAGCCGGTGAAGCCACTGAATTCAAGCCGGACCAAGAAGCTATCGAGCTTGCTTACCTTGCTGCAAGAAATGTCACGACAGAAGAACTCGCTAGACCGCTCGGCCTGAAGTTAGGCAGTGAGGACTGCACGATCATGCTTCGCAGAGTCCAGCAGCACGGCGGTAAGGGTACCTTCGTTGTGTTCGGCTGCCGTACATCCGCCGGTCATCATCAGAGGCTCTTCGACTTTGACGAAGATGTGATCGGAATTGCTTTGCGCTTCTACCAGAACCTGATCCCGATGATTGTCGGCATCAAGTAATTCAGTTTGAAAGACAGCTGATTTTCTAAAAACCAAACAAAAGCCGCCGTGAGGATTTCCAGATCTTCACGGCGGTTTCTTCTATAAATCCGGATTAGCGATTTCTTTCGCGGCGATCGCGGACGGCATGCGCCAAGGAAGTGATGACCTTGACCGTGTCATCCCAACCGATGCAGGCATCCGTGATGGACTGCCCGTATTTCAGTTCTTTTTCTTTGCCTTTAACGAGAGGCTGGTTGCCTTCGACAAGATTGGACTCGATCATGACGCCCATGATGTTGTAGCTTCCGTCACCGATCTGCTTGCAGATGCTGTCAACGACATCGATCTGCTCTTTGTGCTTTTTATGGCTGTTGGAGTGGCTTGCATCAATCATGACAGAAGGTGGAAGGCCGGCTGCTTTCAGCGCTTCGCAAACCTTAGCCACACTCTCGGCATCATAATTCGGTGCTTTGCCGCCGCGAAGGATGACGTGGCAGTCTTCATTGCCGCCTGTGACAACAATAGCGGAGTGGCCGCCTTTGGTGACGGAAAGGAAGACATGTTCGTTTGCTGCCGCTTTAATGGCATCAATGGCGATTTTGACGTTGCCGTCAGTGCCGTTCTTGAATCCGACAGGGCAGGAAAGACCGCTCGCTAATTCACGATGCACCTGACTTTCTGTGGTTCTTGCTCCGATTGCACCCCAGGAGATCAAGTCTGCGATGTACTGCGGCGTGATCATATCGAGATACTCCGTACCTGCGGGGACACCCAATTCATTGATCGTTAAGAGAAGCTCACGGGCTAAGCGGAGGCCGTGATTGATGTGGAAACTGCAGTCCAAGTCCGGATCATTGATCAGACCTTTCCAGCCGATGGTGGTACGAGGTTTTTCGAAATAGACTCGCATGATGATCTCAAGATCATCGGCGAAATGACGACGAAGCTCTGCAAGCTTTTCCGCATATTCTTCGGCTGCAGCCGGGTCGTGAATGGAGCAGGGTCCGACGATGACAAGCAGACGGTCATCCTTTCCGTGAATGATGTCGTGCGCGGAGTGACGTGCGATGTGCACGGTCGAGGAAGCGAGCTGTCCGCAGGGGAATTCGCGAATGAGGTAAGACGGCGGTGTCAGTTCTCTGATTTCTTTGATTCTGAGGTCGTCGGTTGTGTAAGGCATTTTGTTTCTCCGTTATGGCGCCCGTCGGGATTGAGGCTATAAAAAACCGCCGTGTCCCGAAGGAGCGGCGGTTAAGTAGTGTTGTGTGATCTTAGATGCGAGCCGTCACAGCCCTACCCTCCGCCGCGGACGGAAAGTAAAAGCCGTAAAAGTAAAACTTAGAAGCGAACATCTTTTGATACTTGCTTGTAAAAAGGTACGAAGAATAATTTACCGTATTTTTTTTCGTTCTAACGAAACTTTTTTCAGAATTTATTTCATGAAAAGGAAGATTGTTGAGTGGTAGAAAACAGGCGCTGAGAAGAACAGCATTTCCATTCTGTCTAATGCTCCGCGTGTCAGCATCATGCTGGTGTCCAAACGAACGGCGCCGAGTGAGCGCTTAACCGAGGACATGACCAGTGCGCCCAGCGTTCCGGAAACGATGATCAGCAGAGACATAAGAGGAGCCTGCCAAGCACGGAACGGTGTCATCCAGAAAAGTGCAGAACCCATGATCAAAGCTCCGATACTTCCGATGATGATGCCTTTGTATGTTTTGTACTGATTACTCCAAGTCGGTTTGCCGCCCCAAATGGCAGAAGCCATGATCTGGAAAAGGTCCGCGAAATACAGCACCAGCAGGAAGTAAAGCATCAGAAGCAAACCGCTGGAATTAAATCTCGTGAGATTCAAGGTAGCGATCGCGGGTGCATGGCTGACGCAGAAAATCGCCAGCATGATGCCCCACTGAACCTTAGCAACTCGGTCCAAGAAGCGGTCGGTATCTTTGGCCAAGGCCATAACGACCGGCAGAGTCAGGAACAGGTAGACAGGGATGAACAGAGAGAAGAGTCCGATCTCTTCATATCCCAGAAGGATGTACTGAACGGGAATCGCGATATAAAACGCAATGATCAAAATGACGTGGTCATGGCGCCGGGTCGGAGTCAGCGCAATGAATTCCCGCAGTGCAAAGAAAGACGCAAAAGCAAAGAAAAGCAGCAGCGCGGCTTCGCCGAGACAGAAAGCAATCGCAAAAACAATGAGCAGAGGCCAGGAGGCACGAACGCGAGAGTTAACAACGCGAAGATTGTTGAGTCGAGCTTCGTTGCCTTGAGCACGAGAAACCAGCCAGTTGCCGATGATTGTGCCGATGGCTGAGAGAACAATAAGAACGCCCAGAATCGTGAAGTAGGCTTCTTGAGTGGAAAATCCTAAACGCATATTAGAGCTCCCTGGCTAAACTGATGACGGCCGTTCTGGCCCTCTCTAAGAACTCTTCTTTAGAGTCATCGACAGAGTGCGGAAGAGGTGCGCCGAATCTTACGGAGCACATGGTCGGAACGGGCAGGAGGGCACCTTTCGGCATTGAGCGGTGCAGGTTTTCCAGATAAACGGGGATGAGTTCGACCTCGGGGAACTCTCTCATCAAGCGCCAAATGCCGCTCTTAAAAGGTCCGGGCAATGGCTGCGGAGAACGTGTGCCTTCCGGGAAGATGATGAGCGAGGAGCCTTCGCGCAGAGCCTGACGCATCGGATCCAAGGGATCGGAGTTTTCTGTCCGGCGTCGGTCGACAAGGACGACGTTTAATTCATCGACGGCAATTCTGCGGCGAATTCCACTCTGCCAGTAGTCTCGAGCGGCAACCGGTCGAGTAAGCGGTCGTAAAGCGCGAGGAAGAGCGGACCAAATCACAATGGTGTCGAGGTGGCTCGAGTGATTGGCAAAATAAATTCTTTGAATTTTTTCGGGCTTACACCCGATCCACTGAGGATATGCGCCGACCAATAAACGAGTCAGCCACACCATCGGTGTCATGAACTTAAATGCGTGTTTCACGTTCTTTCGTTTTTCAATTCCTAATTTGTTAATTATGCCTCCAATGCCAACCTGCATGTTGATCCCGGATTTGACGAGCATGGGGGCGACGGAACGATTCAATTTTCAATTGCGACGTACAAATTCCAAGAAATGTCTGTTTTAACGAGAAAAACATCGGGGGTGAAATTTTCCTGCCAGTGCAGCCTTTCTTTAGACGATCTCTTACGCTAATTCTGCAAGAAAGAATTAACGGACTATCAATGATTAATTTACGGCTTCATTGAGCGGTCGAGACTCAGTCGGTTGTAAGAAAGCCTGGATAGGAGAAGAAAGCGGCTCATAGATGAACCGCCGAAAATGGTGAATGCTGGATTGATCAGATGTTATGGCTGCTGGGGAGCAGGTTTAGGACACAAAAGGCCGTGCAAACGATCCATTGCGCTCTTTTCTCTAATCGGTCTGAACTTCGGATCAAAGGTTGTGGATTTAATCTGTTTGCCCTTGCCGTCTAACTCGGGATAGGTGACAAGGGCAATCGGGGAATAAATTCTTGCCAGGCAGTCCATACTAAATTGAACCTTTGCAGATTTCGAATCCGGCGTGTAACTGTGGTTTTGAAGCGTCCAGAACTGCAGCTTGTCGCCTTGTTTCCGCATGCCGGTTTTGATGAGGTACATATCATTCGTAACCTGTGTCGTGTTGTGTCCTGCAATAATCGGCGGAATGAAAATAGGCATCGGAACACTTGAGCCGGCAGGCGCGGCGTTTTGACGAGCATTGAAGCCTCGAATCGCAGGATTTACAGGCGCAGGCCGATAAGTTCGCGGAGGCGGTGTATAGGATCGGTGCGGACGAATGGTGGTTCTACCGCCGAGGCGGACTGCCTGAGCGTCCGTTGCTAGAGATAAGAGGCAGACTGAGGCACAAAGGCCGACGAATAATTTGTTCATAGCAGCAGAAGTCTTGAGGTTGAGTTTTTCTCCTCATTCTGCGCTTTAGAAATCGCGAGCAAAAGAGGACAAAACCAGCATATCTTCTGACTTCGGTTTGCGCTTCCGAAGTCAGAATTTCCTCGTTTTCTGCGAAGAATCGCCGAAATCGGCGAGACGGGTGCCGGCTTAGTTCGCCGTACCGCCGACGGTGAGTCCGTCAATGCGGAGCGTCGGCATGCCGACGCCGGTCGGAACGTGCTGGCCGTTCTTGCCGCAGGTGCCGCAGCCTCGGTCTAATTCAAGGTCATTTCCGACCATGACGATCTTCGTGAGGGCGTCTGCGCCGTTGCCGGTCAGAGTGGCACCTTTGATCGGGTCCGTTAATTTGCCGTTTTCGATCAGCCAGGCTTCGCTCATGCTGAAAACAAAGTTGCCGTTCGTGATGTCGACCTGACCGCCTCCGAAGTTGGATGCATAAATGCCGTAGTCCACGGAAGAAATAATTTCCTGTGGATCGGATTCGCCTTGGAGTAGATAAGTATTGGTCATTCGCGGCATCGGCAGATAGGCAAAACTTTCTCGGCGTCCGTTGCCGGTGGTCTTTTGCTTCATGAGGCGCGCACTGGTCTCATCGTGCATAAAGCCGCGCAGAATACCCTCGTCGATCAGCGTTGTGCAGTGCGTTTCATTGCCTTCATCGTCAATCGTGAGTGAGCCGCGGCGACCGGCGATCGTGCCGTCGTCGACAACTGTCACAATCGGAGAAGCCACCCGCTGCCCGACCTTATCTGTGAAAACGCTTGTGCCTTTGCGGATGAAGTCGGCTTCCAAGCCATGCCCGACGGCTTCGTGGATCAGCACTCCGGGCCAGCCGTTGCCCAATACGACGGGAATACTTCCGGCCGGCGCCGGACGGGCATCTAAGTTGCGTACGGCAGCGTCGACCGCTTCTCGCGCATATTGTTCAATGACTTCTTCGTTATAGAGATCTAAGGCGAATCGGCCCCCGCCGCCTGCCTGCCCTTGTTCTTTCTTGCCGTCTTTTTCAGCGATAACGCCGAGGTTCACGCGAACCAGCGGTCGAATATCGCCGATTAAAGTGCCGTCCATCTTCGCGATCAAAATCGCGTCATGCGAAGCGCCCACCGAAGTCGTCACCTGCGTGATCAGAGGAGAACGGCTGCGGGCATGTGCGTCCAGAGATCTAAGCAGTTTGATTTTGGCGTCCGTATCTGCCGCCTCAATCGGATCGACAGTGCGATAAAGAACTTTCGGTCCGTCTTTAGGCGTAACGTTTACCGTGACTTGGTTGTCCGTGGCCTGCGCAATGGCGCGGACGGTTCTGACCGCCTCAAACAAAGACTCGCGGGAAATTTCTTCCGAGTAGGCCAGCGCGGATTTCTCGCCGCAGACGGCACGAACGCCGACGCCCATGTCAGTGTTGTAATGACCGGTTTTAACGATGCTTTCTTCAAGCACATAGCCTTCGGAGACCGAGCGCTGGAAATAGAAATCGGCGTAGTCGATGTCGTAGCCGCTGAAAAGCGCAAAAGCATCTGCAATGTCTTTTTCAGAAAGACCGTTGCGGTACAGCAGAGTTTCGATGGCGACAGAAGTATTGTTATTTGTCATATTCAACGCGATTGTTCAGGGCCGGTAAAAGAGCTCTGACTTGACGAAGGAAGGCCGGGTCTACGTCTGCGAAGCAAACGCCCGTTTCATGTCCGTTGAGTTTGCTGATCACGGTGCCCCAGGGATCGACGGCGCAGGAGTGCCCCCAGAAAGCACGGCCGCAGGAAGAGCGTCCGGCTTGTGCGGCGGAAACTACGTAGCTTAGGTTTTCGATAGCTCGAGCGCGCAGCAAGACTTCCCAATGGGCCTTTCCGGTGTTCGTGGTAAAGGCAGCCGGGAGCAGGAAGCAGTCGATGCCGCTCTGACGGCGGAACAGCTGCGGGAACCGCAGGTCGTAGCAAACGGCCAGACCGATGCGGATATCTAAGCCGTTTTCTAATGGGAGGTTGAAAGAGACGGTCTTATGCCCTCCGACATAAAGCTCCGACTCGTCGTAGCGTTCCTGCTGTCCTTCATAAGAAAAAAGATGAATCTTGTCATAGCGCGCAGCTTCCTGACCGAATGCATCGTAGACCAGCATGGTGTTGGTCACCCGGTGCGGATCGTCGGTTTTAAGAGGCATGGTGCCGGCAGCAATCCAAATGCCTAAAGATTTGGCAAGTCCGGACATAATCCTTTGCACAGGACCGTCCTGGTACTGCTCTGCAAGACGAAGTACATCCTTGGGATCGTTGCTCATGATCGTAAACATTTCAGGCAGCAGCGCGAGGTTAGCGCCCTCCCGAGCAGCTTTGCGGATGAGGGATTCTGCAATCTGGACGTTGGCTCCGATATCCGGACCGGATGTCATCTGGCAGGTGGCTATGCGTAACATGATTCTTAATGCTTAATCTTGGTGACGACCGGATCCGACCAGGTGCCGGTCACTTGGTATTCAAAGGAAAAGAGCTTACTTAAAGGATCCTTGAAAATCAATTGAGCCAGGAAGCTGCCGATACCGACGATCGGATTGGCAACCGCCAGGGCAACGGAGGCGCCGGCAGCATTGATGTCCGGTAGAACCAGCAGGTGCAGGTCTTCCGTTTCTTTCTGCGTATTTACGTTGCCGTTGATAACAACGGTGGCGCTTCCGCCGATCATCGTCAGATCCTTAATGTTCATCAGGCCGTCGTCCAGAACCGCCTTGCCGCGGATCGCGGAGAAGTTAAAGCCGGCGGAGTAAAAGTCTCTGAAGTCCAGGGTCAGATAGCGCGTCAAAGACTGCAGCGTGAGCAGAGAAAGTAGCTTGGCAGCAGGGCCCGGCTGAATCTTGAGGATTTCGCCTCTTCTTAAGTTGATATCCAGTTCTCCGTCGAAGCTTTGGGTGTTAAAGCCGAGCGGGGTGCCGACCCAAGACAGATTGCCTTTGATCGAACCGTTGCCGGATCTGACCAAGTTTTTCATGTCGAGGCGGTTCAGCAGACCGCCGAGATTGTTGATGTTGGTATTGATCAGCAGATTAGTTTCGTTGCCGCCGTCAAAGCCTTTAAGCCAGCTGCCCGAAGAGTGCAGCTGTGCTGCACTGTTTGATAAGTTCAGCTTTGTAATCTTCCAGAGCTGGCCTTTTGCAGAAGGCGTGTTGCGCGCAACCAGTTCCAGTTTGCCTAAACGCATATTGCCGTAGGTCAAATCATCGATGACCGCGTTGATCGCAGGCCAGCCGCCCTGAATTTGTACCGGTTTGGATTTTTCAGCAGCGTCTCCGGCTGAGCTCGGGATGAAGAGCTTAGAGATATGCGCAATGAGTTCCGGTTCTTTGCCGTTTTGGCCTTTCTTCCATTCAAGGTTGGCATTCATCTCATTGCTGTTCATTGTGACCAGCAGAGAGTTGCCGGAAGGACGGGCCAAAAGCGAGAGGTTCGTTTGATTGAAGTTATCGATTAGCAGCTCGTCGACATTGACCTTAACAAAAGCAATGTCGGGAAGAACCACGGTGCCCGACGGCTTGGCATCGACCTTTAGGTGGTCAAATACGTTCTGCCAGGCCTTGGCCGAAACTAGCGGTGCTTTCACGGAGATGGCATAGCCGTGCGCCGGCAGGGTCGGCAGACTGCGGTTGCCGATGGCGGCACGCTTGATTTCGTCATTCTGCAGAATGAATTGGGAGCTCAGCAATCCGTCGATCATGATTCTGAGATCCGTAGTCTTGCTGTCGGTGACGATATTGAGATCAAGCGGAGCAGAAAGGGAAGCGGGCTTTTCCATCGGGGGCGGAAGTTTGCTTTCCAATCCAGCCAGCGAACTCTTGACGTTGACGGTTACCTTCGGACCGACCGTGACGTTGACCGTGAAGGGGGCTTTACCGCTCAAGTATTTATCGGCTGCCCGAGCCAGCATCGGAACCGGAATAACCTGAGGCAGAGCCTTGGCCGCAATCGTACCCGATGCAGATACTTTAATGTTGCCCTTGTCATCGGTATTAAGCGTTGCTTTCACTGCGTTGCCGAAGCAGTCAGCCGTAATGCCGCTGCTCGAGGCGCCCTTTTCATTGAAGTTCACAACGCCGGAAGTATGAGTTAGATCAGGAATAGAGAAGTCATTGAACTTAACGGCGTTGTCCTTAAGCGTAAAGGCGCCGGAAACAGCGACGTCGCCCGGTCCGTCAAGAGGAATCTTCAGCTGCAGGCCCAGATCTCCGCTGCCGGATCCTTCGGCTTTCTTAAATAAACCGCCGGTATAACCGTCAACCGGGGAGGCTTTGACGTAGGAAAGGAATCCGGGAAGCGCACCGGAGGCGGCAGCGTCCACATCGAGCCAAACGGTGTCGGCAGAGAAGGCAGGGATATCGACCTGCGCACGCGTAAGCTGAACGCCCTTATAAGTTCCCCGGTCAGCGGTGATGGCCATGCCGTCGCCCTCGAACTTGACGACGCCTCCGACTTTTTCAAAGAGCGGCCAGATTGCACCGCGCTTAGCGGTGACTTTCGGGTTGTCGAGAATGTTGGGATAGACATCGAGCAGGACATCTTCCACGTTAACGGCAGCCAAGAACTGATGTTCTTTGGATTCTTTGAACGGGAAGTCATGCAGCGGCCCTTTAAGAAGGACTTGACCGCCGGTGGCTTTGCCTTCCAGCAGGCCGTAGCGAAGCCATGTGATCGTGTCGTTGCCGACGATGAGCGGCATGTACTTCCAAACGGCCGGAACGTTGCCGCGCAGAACATCGGCCTTAAGATCGGCGGTGCCGAACGGCGTGCCGTCCGCGTTGGTATAGGTGCCGTTGAGCTTGACCGCAGCGTCTGCGTTCTCAATCAGGATGTCCTTGAATTCCAGAGAGAGACCTTTAACAGTATTCCAAACCACAGTGCCTTGAAGGTTGTCCAAATAGAAGGCAGCCGCCGGGAACATGCCCGGGAAGGCGACAGAAGCGTTCTTGGTGTTAAGAACGGTTGTGCCCACGCCGTCTTTCATCGTGATGTCAGCGCTGAGGTTGATGAATCCGGGAAGCCATTGCGTGTTGTTTTTTCCGGAAGCGCCGAAGGAGCAGAAGTCGTGAAGCGAGAGTTTGCCGTTGTAGTGCTTGGGTTCGTCGGGCAGACCCTGCCAATCCAGATCAACATTGGTGAGAGAGCCCGAGAGTATGCGTTCGGCGACGAAATCTTTAAAGGACTGAGGAAGCGGCAGTGACGGCAGCAGTGCCGTCATGCCTTGGAAAACGAGGCTGTTTGCTTTGAAGGAACCGCCGGTAAATTCTTTGCCGTCTCGGTCTAGCTTCAGACTCATATCCAGCGGGGGCAGCTTTTCTCCGGACTCCAATTCAAAGGAGAAGTTTTCTGTGGACAGGCCGTAAGCCTTATCCGACATATTTCCTGAAACTTTGCCCTTAATGAACTTTAGGCGCAGCGGAGCCAAGTCCGGCAGCTGCAGATCGACATGAGACAGAGCGCCGATGAAGCTTGCAGACGACGGAGACCATTTCACAAAATTGGCCCATAAAGAGCCGGAGCCAGTGCCTTTGTATTTGAAGGAGAAGTCGGGCATCCACTTGGCCAGTTCTCCGAAATTAATAAAGTCGGTCTGCGCGTAGAGCTCTGCATCCCAGTCGGCAAGCTTTGACGGATTAAGCGCCGGGGTCTTAAAGAGCGCGCGAACGGTAATCGGAGAAGCGATTTCAGGCGGCAGCGTCAGCGTAAAAGCAAACTGCTTGTCTCTCGAAGAGCCGTTGTAGGCGGCGTTCACATTCTTGATTTCAAGTGTTTTGCCGCTCTTTTGATCGTGAACCAGAATCGTGCCGTCCTTGATTTCCAGAGATTTCTGCTTCAAAAGAAGCATGACGTCGGACGGCAGTTTGGTGGTGAGCGCATGAGTCTCAGTCTCGCCGGACATAAGCTTTTTGAGATTGACCTTTCTACCTAAGACGGAGAAGGACATCGGTGCCAGACGGCGGACTTCGACTTTGGGTTTATTCAAAGTGACGGATTCAAAGACCGGCGCGAGGTTTGTTAAAGAGCTGAGCGAAAGCTTGGCGGTAAGGGATTCAGCCGTAATCGGATCTTTGCCCGGCTCGCCGAGTTCAATGTTTTTAAGCGTGATTTCCGGAGACAGTCCCTGCCAATCAGTGTCCAGAGAGCCGAACTGGACAGGAATATCCAGGACCTGAGAAATCTTGTTCTCGATCTTGGACTTATGTTCGTTCAGGTAAGGTGCAAGGCAGTAACGCGCTCCGAGCCATGCTGCTCCGAGTGCAAAGTAAAGGATGACTAAGAACCAAAGAATGGTTCGCCAGGCATAGCCGAAAAAGCCTTTTTTAGGTTTTGTTGGTGTGGTTGATGTTTGTTGTTCGGAATTGTCCGTCATGCCCCGAATCCTTTAACTTTTTTCTGATCTTCTAAGTATCGCTCAATTTGCCGCGAATAAACTCTAATATTGGAAGATAGACTCATTTTTAGCTTCGAAAAACCATATGTCTGCAGCACTCGAATCCTCGGATCTCCTTCCTAAAGTTCCCAGACTTCCTCTCTCGGAAGTCCCCGAAGTCTCGGCGTATTTCAAAAACACGCTCCGAGCCATGTTCGGAGAAGATGAAGATAAAGTTCGGTCTTATGTCCAGGAAATCACTCAGACGCCCTGGACCCCGGAAAGAATGCGTGAGCGTTTGGCCGGAATCGAAGACGGCGAAGCGCTTAAAAGTGCAATGCGCCGTCTGCGCCGCGACGTGATGATGAATCTTGTTGCACGCGACATTTCCGGATTGGCGAATCTAGAAGAGGTCGTGACCGTGATGTCCGACTTGGCAGAGATCGCGATCGACCGTACGGTTTCCGTCTATGCCAAAGAGTTAGCGAAACGATTCGGTGTTCCGCGCTCCGAGACCGGCGTTCCCCAGGATCTGATTGTGATCGGCATGGGTAAGTTGGGCGGCCGCGAACTGAATGTCTCAAGCGATATTGATCTGATTTTCTTCTATGACTGCGACGGTGAGTGCGGACCGACACCGGAATATCCCACTGTCCGCAAGATCATCAGCAATCAGGAGTTCTACGAGCGGCTGGCAAAGAAGGTCATCCCGGCCCTATCTGAAATTACTTGGGAAGGCTTCGTGTTCCGCGTGGATATGCGTCTGCGCCCGAACGGAGACTCCGGTCCGATCGTGGGTTCCAGCGACATGCTCGAAGAGTACCTGATGACGCAGGGACGCGATTGGGAGCGCTTTGCATGGCTTAAAGGCCGTATCGTCAACGGACCGGTATTTGCCTCCGAAGAAGACTTCAATATCCAAAAGAAAAACATTAACGATATCGTTCGTCCCTTTGTTTACCGTAAATACCTCGATTTCGGAGCAATCAGTTCTCTTACCGATCTGCATGCAAAGATTCGTCTTTCTACTCAGAAACGCGCCTTAGAGAGTCTGAAAGAAGGTCAGAACATTAAGCTCGGACGCGGCGGTATTCGCGAAATCGAGTTCATTGCGCAGACCTTCCAAGTGATTCGCGGCGGACGCAACCCGTTCTTAAGAGAACGCTCTACGCTGAAAGCGCTTCAGGCGCTCGCATCCGAGAATATTCTCGCTAAAGATAAAGCTGAGATGCTCTCGAAGATTTATGTGTTCCTTCGCAATGTGGAGCACGCACTGCAGTACGAAAACGATCAGCAGACACAGCTTTTTGCCGCCGATCCCGAACACAGAAAGAGAATCGCGAGGATGCTGGGCTTTACTGTCGAAGATCTGCAGAAACAGTTAGAGCTTTCGACGGAGTACGTGGCGGCAAGGTTTGATGAGATTTTCCAGACCAAAGAAGAGGTCAGCGAAGAAGACTGGCCGCTCGGCTGGGAGACCGGTTGTGCAGAAGCACTGCCCGGTTTGGCAAAAGTGCTTGAGCGAAACGGTTTTAAAGAAACCGAAGAGCTCTCCCAGCTCATCCTTAACCTTATGTCGCTGCGCGCCTTGAAGCTCATCAACGCGGGTGCCCGGCAGCGTATGGTCACGCTGGTTAAAAACACGGTTGAAGGCAAAAATAAACCCGAGCATTTAAAAATCATCTCCCGCGAAGAGCTTCTGCGCCGCTGCATCAAGTTCTACGAAGTGATCGCGGGTCGTCCGACGTATGTGTCTTTGCTCCTGCAGTATCCGCTGGCGGCAAAGCGCCTGGGCGACGTACTGGGCAACGGAAAATGGGCGGCCGAATATCTGAATCGCCATCCGCTGCTCTTGGACGAGCTGTGGGATGAACGGCTGAGCCAGATTGACGACTACACTCCGGTGGATTTCTCTTTCTATATCGAACGCACGCGGGCGCGTCTTGCGGATATTCCGGAAGACGATCAGGAAACCCGCATGAACCTTATCCGCGAAGTCCATCACGCCCGTTTGTTCCGGCTGTTCTTGGCGGACATGGCCGGACGATTGACGGTGGAGAGATTGGCCGACCAGCTCTCCGCGCTGGCGGACGCCACACTGGAGATCGTTATGGAAGAAGTGTGGAAGACGGTTCCGGGACGTCACATCGAGCGTCCGAAGTTCGCCATCGTGGCTTATGGAAAACTCGGCGGCAAGGAGCTTGCTTACGCGAGCGACCTTGATCTGGTCTTCTTATTTGAGGATGACGCCCAAGACGCTGAAAAGATCTATATGCGCTTTGCGCGCCGCCTGATTAACTGGCTGACGGCTACGACCGGCTCCGGCGTCCTCTTTGACGTGGATATGCGTCTGCGCCCGAACGGAGAGTCCGGCATGCTGGTCTCTTCTGTGGATAGTTTTGAGAAGTATCAGAAAAATGAAGACGGTACCGGCGCGTGGCTCTGGGAGCATCAGGCATTAACGCGGGCTCGTTATGCAGCAGGCGACCGAGACATCGGTGACAAGTTCGAGAAAATCCGCATCGAAATACTCCGCCGCGAGCGAAACGCCGAAGAGACGAAGGCTGAAGTACTCAAAATGCGCCAGCGTATGCACGACGGCCATCCCAATAAAACGGAGCTTTTTGATGTGAAGCATGACGAGGGCGGCATGGTGGATGTGGAGTTCATCGTTCAGTATTTGGTGCTTCAGTATTCCGCCAAGTTCCCGCAGCTTGTCAACAACTTCGGCAACATCAAGATGCTGGAGATGGCGTCTGACGCCGGCCTGATTCCGAAAGACCTGGCGCTCGAAGTGTCGGCTATTTATCGCAAGTATCGGCGCATTCAGCACGAGTTCCGGCTGAACTCTCCGAGCGTGCCAGTGCGTGTTCCCAAAGAAGAGTTTGCGGACGATGCGGCGAAGGTTCGTGAGCTCTGGTCGCTCGTTTTTGGTCCGTCCGAAGGTCAGGAGGCATAAAAGGACCTAAGCTAAAAGGCAGTTTGAATCTTCTTAGCTTATGAGTCTCGCTGCTTCCGACTACCGTGCTCCTTGGTGGCTGCCCGGCGGCCACCTGCAAACCATTGTGCCTGCCGAACTGTTTCCGAAGGCCAAGGTGATCTATCGCCGTGAGATTTGGAATACGCCCGATGACGACATCATTGCCGTGGACTGGTCGACGCCGGAACCCATTGATCCGAAGGCGCCGATTATGGTGCACATCCACGGTCTGGAAGGGTCTTCCAACAGCCACTATGCCCGTGCGCTGATGGCGCGCTGCGGTCAGGAAGGCGTGCGCGGTGTGGTGATTCACTACCGGGGCTGCGGCGGCGTCACCAATAAGAAGCTTCGTGCTTATAACGCAGCCGATGCCGAAGAGCTGGATTGGGAGTTTGCGCGGCTGCGCGAACTCTACCCTGAAGCTCCGATCTATGCGATGGGCGTCTCGTTGGGTGCCAATAATCTGCTCTTTTGGGCCGGTACCCGAGGCGAGGATGCCGCAAAGCTGGTCTCGGGCATCGCTGCGGTCTGTTCGCCTCTGGATTTGGTGGGCTCGAGCTATGTTATTCGTAAAGGATTCAGTCGGATTTATGACTTGAATTTCATCTCGACGATGAAGAAAAAAGCGCTCGCCAAAGCCAAGCGTTTCCCGGGTGTCTTAGATGTCGAGAAAATAAAGAAGATTCGCTGGCTCTGGCAGTTTGACGATCTTTTTACGGCGCCGGTTTTCGGCTATAAGGACTACATGGACTATTGGACGAAATGCTCGAGCAAGCCGCATTTAGGCGGCATCCGGCTGCCGACGCTGGTCTTGAATGCAAAGAACGATCCGATCGTGGGATACGAAGTTTTACCGAAGATTGATGAAGTTTCTAAGTTTGTGACGTTAGAATATCCCGCTGAGGGCGGCCATTGCGGGTTCCCTCGCAAACCGAACGAAGGAAGCCTCGGATTTCTGCCGACACGCACCTTCGATTTTTGTTTCCGCGGCCGCTGAATGTATCTAATTTTCCCCCGGTATGTGCAGCCGGAAACGGAGTTGAAATGCCTTTAAGAAGTACCAAAGACTATTCAGTCGGAATCCTCTACTTTATCCTCTTTATTCTGACCATCCCGGCGATGAACTGGGTGGTGATGAATGTCGGCACGGTTTGTACCGCCGACGGCCCCTGTTTGATTCCGGTTTGGCCCGGCATCATGGCTCCGAGCGGCGTGCTTATGGCCGGCGTAGCACTGGTGCTCCGCGACGGACTGCAGGCCAAGCTTGGTGTTCGCTGGTCGCTTTACGCCATCATTATCGGCGCAGCGCTGTCCGCACTTTTTTCCGAACCGTCCCTGGTCTTGGCTTCCGTGATGGCTTTCTTCTTCTCCGAATTGGCTGACCTCGTGGTCTACACACCGATGCGCAAGAAATGGCCGGCTTGGGCCATTATGGCAAGCGGTTTGGTGGGCTCTATGGTCGACAGCGCCATCTTCCTTTCTCTGGCTTTCGGCTCCATTGAATTTATCTTCGGACAGGTTCTGGGCAAGTTCTGGATGTCTCTTGCCGTAGCTTTGCTTATCGGGTATCTTCATAGCCGCCGCGCTAAAGCGGTTCAAGACGAAATCCTTTCCCGTTAAGAATTAAGAAGATATGACTGAAAAGAGCCCGAAGACCGCGGTACTCCTTATTAACCTCGGTTCTCCTGATGAACCGACTGCTTCGGCGCTCAAACCCTATCTGCGGGAGTTTCTCTCCGATCGACGGGTTGTCGATTTAAATCCGATTTTTTGGCAGACGCTGTTAAATTTGGTCATTCTGCCGCGCCGCAGTCCCAAGTCCGCCGCGCGTTATGCGCAGGTTTGGATGAAAGAGGGTGCGCCGCTGAAGGTCTACACCGATCGCATCGCCGATAAGCTGCGTCAGCGCCTGCAGGAAAAGGCCGTTAATGCCGATGTGTTTGTCGGCATGCGTTACGGCAATCCTTCGCAGGTCGAAGTTTTTAAAGCGATTCACAACGAGCACGGTTTTGACCGTGTCCTCGTCCTCCCGCTTTATCCGCAGTATTCCTCCTCGACGACGGCCTCTGTTTCCGACGCCGTCTCGAAAGCTATGCAGCAGATGAAGAGCCACCCGAAGGTGCGCTTCATCCGCGACTATCACACGCATCCCCTGTACATTAAAGCGCTTGCCGATCAAATTCGCGAGCATTGGGCAAAAGTCGGTCCGCTCGGCGAGAAGGACCGATTGATGCTGTCTTTCCACGGCATGCCGGTCCGCTACTGCAGGGAAGGCGATCCCTACCCGAAACAAGTTCGCGCAACGGCTGACCTCCTGATCAAGGAACTCGGGGCGGACCCGACAAAGGTAGTGCTTTCCTACCAGTCCCGTTTCGGTAAGGAAGAATGGTTAAAGCCTTACTCGGACGACACGGTTCGCGAACTCGTCGGAGAGGGCATTGAACGATTAGACGTTATCTGCCCGGGATTTCATACCGACTGCCTCGAGACGATTGAAGAAATCGGCCTGGAGCTCAAGGAGACTTGGCAGAAAGCAGGCGGCCAATCCTTCCACTACATTCCTTGTCTGAATGATTCCGAGGCTTCCGTTTCGCTGGTTGAGAGCATCGTCGAAGACGAACTTCGTCACTGGCCGGAATAATTTTGTTACTTTTTTCGCTTGAAAAAACGAGCTAAGGGAAAACCCTTTGGTTTTCAAGCGCTAGGCGGGTGTTATTCCCGTATATCGTTTAATTTGCTACAGATTTTCTCTTCCTGATTTGCTTAATTCGGGTGATGTCGGCTCTTGAAAGGATGGGCTGTTCTCATAATGTCATTCATCAAAGGTTGAAAAAAGGATCGGGCGACCCCATATCAACCATTAAAGGGTTCGGGACAACCGGACCCCGATTTCTGAAAAAAACTTGAGGACAGTTAATGCAAGAAAACGAATTAAAGAACGGACAGAACGTCCCACCTCAGGACGAAGCAGCCCAGCAGGCTCCGGCTGAAGCTCCGGAACTTCCGGATCTGGATCTCTCTGCTGAATTAGCTAAAGCACAGGCCAAGGCCGCAGAAAACTACGACCTTTATGTACGTGCCGTTGCCGAAGCAGACAACACCCGCCGCCGCGCCTCTGAAGATGTTGCTAAAGCCCGTAAATTCGGCATTGAAAAATTTGCAGAGTCTATGCTGCCGGTCGTAGACAGCATGGAAAAAGCGCTAGAAGCGTCCGCAAATGAAAAAGGCCCCTTCAAAGAAGGCCTTGAGATTACCTACCGCCAGCTGCTGAGCGCACTGGAGCATAACGGGATGAAGTGTGAGAACCCTGTGGGTCTTAAATTTGATCCCAACACAATGCAGGCGATAACAATGGTGAAAGATCCTGCAGTCCAGCCGGGCTGCGTCGCAACAGTGTTCCAACGCGGTTGGAAGATTGCCGATCGAGTTCTTCGTCCGGCGATGGTGGCAGTCGCGCAGTAAGACTTGTTTTTTCAGGAAACGACTCAATATAGAAACTTAACAGCGGGCAGCCCTTCTGCCGGCAAGTGAGGAAATTTAAAAATGGCAAAAATTATTGGTATTGACCTTGGTACAACAAACTCCGCCGTTGCGGTTGTTGAAGGTGACAAGGTCCGTGTGATCGAAAACAGCGAAGGTGCTCGCACCACACCTTCCGTCGTTGCATATCTTGAAAAAGAAGTGCTTGTCGGCGCTCCTGCTAAACGTCAGGCTGTTACGAATCCTGCCAACACACTTTTCGCGATCAAACGTTTGATCGGCCGTCGCTACGACGATAAAGAAGTTCAGAAAGACATCAAACTGATGCCTTACAAGATCATCAAGGCTGCCAACGGCGACGCCTGGGTTCAGGTTCTCGGCGACAAGGATCTGGCTCCGCAGCAGGTTTCTGCTGAAATTCTTCGTAAGATGAAGAAGACCGCCGAAGACTATCTCGGTGAAGAAGTTAAGGAAGCCGTTATTACGGTTCCGGCTTACTTCAATGACTCCCAGCGTCAGGCTACTAAGGACGCCGGTAAGATCGCCGGTTTGGATGTCCGCCGTATCATTAACGAACCGACAGCTGCTGCTTTGGCTTTCGGTCTTGATAAAGGCGGCAAGGGAGATCGTAAGATCGCTGTCTATGACCTGGGCGGCGGCACATTCGATATCTCCATCATCGACTTAGCCGATGTTGACGGTGAAAAACAGTTTGAAGTTCTGTCCACCAACGGCGATACATTCCTTGGCGGCGAAGACTTCGACCAGAGAATCGTTGACTACGTCATCAAAGAATTCAAGAAGGACACAGGCATTGACCTGAGTCAGGACGTTCTGGCTCTGCAGCGTTTGAAAGACGCCGCTGAAAAGGCCAAGATCGAGTTGTCCAGCCGTCAGGAAACAGAAATCAACCTGCCTTACATCACTGCTGATGCAACAGGTCCGAAACATCTGAACATCACACTGACACGTTCTAAGCTCGAAAGCCTCTGCGAAGATCTGATTGAAAGAACAATCGAACCTTGCCGCAAGGCCCTGAAGGATGCCAACGCTACTGTTGAAGACATCTCCGACGTTATCCTCGTCGGCGGTCAGACACGTATGCCGGCTGTTCAGGAAGCTGTTAAGGAATTCTTCAAGAAGGATCCGCGTAAGGACGTGAACCCGGATGAAGCCGTTGCTATAGGTGCTGCTATTCAGGGCGCTGTTCTGTCCGGCGACCGCAGCGACGTTCTGCTTCTCGACGTTACACCGCTTACCCTCGGTATTGAAACCCTGGGCGGCGTGATGACTCCGATGATCAAGCGCAACACCACGATCCCGACAAAGCACTCTCAGGTGTTCTCTACTGCCGAAGACAATCAGCCTGCTGTAACCATTAAGGTTTACCAGGGCGAACGTGAAATGGCAGCAGACAACAAGCTGCTTGGCGAATTCAACCTTGAAGGCATCGCTCCGGCTCCGAGAGGACTGCCGCAGATCGAAGTGACATTCGATATTGACGCCAACGGTATTCTTCATGTTTCCGCTAAGGATAAGGCTACCGGCAAGGAAAACCAGATCACGATTAAGGCTAACTCCGGTTTGAGCGACGCCGATGTCGAAAGAATGGTTGCCGATGCTGAAGCCAACAAGGAAGAAGACCGCCGCCGTGCCGAACTGGCTCAGGCTCGCAACACAGCCGAATCCAGCATCCATCAGGTTCGCAAGACCCTGAAGGACCTCGGTGAAAAGGTTGACGGCGCTGACCGTGCTGCCTGCGAAACTGCGATCAACGACCTTGAAGAAGCTGTTAAGGGCGAAGACAAGGATCTGATCACAAAACGTACTGATGCTTTGATGGCTGCTGCTCAGAAGATCGGCGAAAAGCTGAATCAGCAGCAGGCTCAGCCGGGTGCTCAGCAGGAAGCTCCGAAGTCTCAGAAGAAAGATGACGACGTTGTCGATGCCGACTTCAAAGAAGTCTAATTCTGAAACTTGTTAGACTGTAACTAACGTAAATGAGGCCGTTTCCGTAAGGTTGCGGCCTCATGGCGTAGATAAAGAGACAAAATTTAAGGGTTTTTACCCGATAACCGAATTCCGTAAAGAATGGCTGACGAAGAAGATTTTGATTATTACGAGGTACTGGGAGTCACCCGTACTGCTACTCAGGAAGAGATCAAGAAAGGTTATCGCCGCATGGCGATGAAGTATCACCCTGACCGCAACAAAGGGGACAAGCATGCCGAAGAAAAATTCAAACAAGTAGGCGAAGCCTATGAAGTGCTGAAGGACGAGCAAAAGCGTGCGGCATATGACCGCTACGGCCGTTCTGCATTCAACGGCGGCGCCGGCGGCGCCGGTGCCGGCGGATTCGGCGGGTTCGGAGGTTTTGATGCATCTCAGTTCGGCGATATGGGCGATATTTTCTCCGAGATTTTCGGCGGAGGACACGCCCGCAGCTCCGGACAGAATAAGCAGATGTTCCGCGGTGAAGATCTGATTTATGACCTCGATATCACGCTTGAACAAGCCGCAGAAGGCTATAAGACAAAGATTAAGGTTCCCTCCTGGAGCAAGTGCACAGCCTGCGGCGGATCCGGTGCAGAAAAGGGCACGAAGGTAGAAACCTGCCCGACCTGTCACGGCAGCGGTTATGTCCGCGCCGGCGCCGGCTTCTTCCAGATTCAGCAGACCTGTCCGCGCTGCCACGGAACCGGCAAGTACATTCCTCATCCCTGCCACAAGTGCCACGGCACCGGTATGCAGGAAGAGAAGAAAGAACTCGAGATTACGATTCCCGCCGGTGTGGATGACGGCAACCGTATGCGTATTCCCGACCGCGGATCGCCCGGACAAAACGGCGGCCCCGCAGGCGATCTTTACATCCGCATTCGCATCAAGCCCCATGACATCTTTGAACGTGACGGGCAGGATCTGCACATGGAGATGCCCATGAGTTTTGTGACGGCGGCGCTCGGAGGTGAACTCGAAGTCCCGACGTTAACGGGCAAAGCCACATTGCGCATTCCCGAGGGGACTCAGTCCGGAAAGACCTTCCGCTTGAGAGGCCACGGCATCCGTAGTGTTCGCAATGCTGAGAAGGGCGACCTGTACGTTCATACCACTGTGGAGATTCCGGTAAATATGACGACTGAACAGAAGGACATCCTGAGACAGTTCGATGCGTCGATCAATCACAGCAAGAAAGATCATCACGCGCCGGAAAGAAAAAGTTTCTTCGAAAAGCTCGGCAAGCTCTTCAAGTAATTCGCCTCTGAATTAATAATTCAATCCCGATTTTGACTTACCCGTTGAAGTCGGGATTTTTTCATCATCAAAAAATTTTTGTGAAAAAGATTTGCAGACTAAATTCGATTCAGAACACCGAAATCATGGGTGAAATCAGGCGTTAGGTGTCTAAAACCTCCGTTGATCGATTTCCGTCCCAAGAGAGATATTAGGGCAACTATTCCTCTTTTGTAGACTATAGGACAAATACTGTGGAGCATGAGTTTACTTATGAGAAGGCCTTCGTTTGAGGTATTCTCACATTTGTCGACGAAAAAAAATACATAACACATCATGCTGAATCGAACAATCCTCAGCCTTATATGCATCTTAGGCCTCATATCCTGTTTAACCGCATGTAATGACAAAGAAGCAGTCAAGCAGAAAGTTCAAGCCATCCAAGTAACAACGCTTAAAGCCGAACCTACCACTCTGCCGTATGTGGCCGAAGTGTTCGGGCAGACGGAAGGTTCTAAAGCCGTGATTGTTTATCCTCAAGTGACTGGTCCCGTGCTGCAGCGGCACTATGCTGAAGGACAGAGCGTCAAACAAGGCGATGTGCTCTTTACGATTGATCCGGCACCTTTCGATGCCGCTAATCAGAGCGCAGAAGCGTCGGTTATTCAAGCGCAGGTGGAACTGAAACAGGCGGAGAGAGAAGCCAAGCGATTTGCAGCTTTGCGCAAAGTTAATGCTGTAAGCGAAAAAGAATATTCAGACCGCATCAGCGCCTTGGAGTCCTGTAAGGCAAATCTAGCGGCAGCAAAGGCTAAAGCGCTGCAAACCAAAATTCAACTTGATTACACGTCGGTTAAAGCGCCTGTGAGCGGAATTGCCGGCAGGTCTTTAATCAATCCCGGAACACTGGTAACCGCCAACAATTCGGCCTTAACTGATATTACACAGGATGATCAACTTAAGGCTCGCTTTTCTTTAAGCGATAATGATCTGCACGGATTCACGATCACCGAAGACTCTCCAGTGAGTGTGGTGCATGAGAAAACAGGCGTGGAAGTTCCTGCGCGCATTAATTTTGCCGCTACTCAAATCGATCCTCAGACGGGTACCCGTTCGCTAAGCGCGGAGATTGAACGTTCTGCTGAGCTGCTTCCGGGACAATACGTGACGATCCGTTTGACGCTCGGCACACAGAAGGGCGTTTATCTGATTCCTCAATCGGCGGTGCGCCAGCTGCCCGACGGAACTTACTGCGTCTATTTATACAAAGACGGTGTCGCGAGGGCTCAGTCTGTGACGGTGGGTCGCTGGTCAGGCAAAGATTGGATTATCACCTCCGGCCTCAAATCCGGAGATCTTGTGATCATTGATCAGATCCAGAAACTCAGAGACAAGGCCAAGGTGGCCTTAAACCAAGACAAGAAAACCGCTTCAAAGCCGACTGAAAAATAACTTGCGATAGGTGAACCGAAATGCTTTCTCAATTCTGTATTCGGCGGCCGATTTTCGCATCTGTCATGTCGATTTTGATCGTGATTGCGGGTCTGCTCGCAGGACGTGTCCTGCCGATGGGCCAATATCCTGACATCACGCCGCCGGTTGTTTTTATTTCAACTTCTTATGAAGGGGCTGACGCACAGACATTGGCTAAGACAGTTGCTGCGCCAATCGAGGATCAGCTCTCCGGTGTTGAAGGCCTGCTTTATTACGAAACTTCCATCCGTTCGAACGGAAATGTTCGTATTACCTGCACGTTCGAAGTCGGTACAAATCCGAACGACGCGATGCTGGAGATCAATAACCGCGTGCGATCTGCAGAAAGACGGTTGCCGGAAAGCGTTCGACAGAACGGCGTGAACGTCCGTAAGCGCAGCGAAGAAACGCTGATGATCGTGCCGTTTTATTCTCCGAATGGCACTCTAAAACCGATTCAGCTCGCTGACTACGTGAATCTGAACGTAGTGGATGCAATCAAACGCGTCCCCGGCGTCGGTGACGCAGACGTTTTCGGTAACGCACAAAGCGCGATGCGTATTTGGCTGAATCCGAAGAAAATGGCTCAGCTCGGCATTACGGCTATCGATGTGCGCAAAGCGATCGAAGAGCAGAACAATCAGTACGCTGCCGGTAAAGTCGGTACGTCTCCGACGACTGATGATCAGCAGCTGGTTTATACGATTCGCACAAAAGGTCAGTTGCTGACACCGGAAGAGTTCGGCAATATCACCGTCCGTTCGCGCGGTGCTGACGGTATTGTTCGCATTCACGACATTGCCCGGGTCGAAGTCGGAAACCGCAGTTATGAGGCATACAACCAATTAAACGATGTTCCGAGCGTTACGTTTGCTGTTTACCTGCAGACAGGCGCTAACGCCATGCAGACGGCTGTGGATGTCAAAAAGCGGCTTCAGGAGCTCTCCAAGAACTTCCCGGATGATATCGCTTATGTGATCACGGACGATAACTCAAGATTCGTCGAGGCTGCCCTTAATGAGGTGGTTCAAACCTTACTGGAAGCCGGTCTTCTCGTGCTTTTGGTTGTGTATCTCTTCCTGCAAAATTGGCGCGCGACCCTTATCCCGATGCTTGCTGTGCCGGTTTCCTTGATCGGTACCCTTGCAGGTCTATGGGCTCTGAATTTCTCTCTTAATACGTTGACGTTATTTGCGATGACGCTGGCCATCGGTATTGTGGTGGACGATGCGATCGTCGTGCTTGAAAACGTCGAACGTATTATGGAGACGGAAAAGCTCAACGCTTTCCAGGCTTCTCAGAAGGCCATGAAAGAAGTAGCCGGAGCTCTGGTGGCTATTGTGCTGGTGCTGAGTACGGTTTTCACACCGGTCGCGTTCTTAGGTGGTATCGCCGGTGAGCTGTATCGTCAGTTTGCGGTGACCATCGGTGTTTCTGTTGTGCTCTCCGGCTTCGTGGCGTTAACGCTGACGCCGGCTCTGTGTGCTATTTTGCTCAGAAACAAGAGCAAGCCTTTCAAAATCTTCCGGCTCTTTAACGACGGCTTTGAGCGCTTCAAGCTGAACTACATCAAGGGTGTGTCCTTTAATCTTCGCCATCGCTGGTTTACGGCCGCGATTCTTGTCGCTGTTACCGTCGGATGCTGGGAGTTCCTGCAGATCGTTCCGACTTCTTTCGTTCCTCGCGAAGACCAAGGCATTTTGCGCGTGGCGATTCAGCTGCCGGAAGGCGCGACTCTGAACCGTACCGGTGTGGTGGTCACAGACTTGAGTCGAGAAATCCGCAAGATCCCCGAAGTTGAGAACGTTACTGCATTGGTGGCAAACGATACGATCGCAAACGATACGAAATCCAATGCCGCTTCCCTGATTGTTCAGTTAAAACCCTGGGATCAGAGAACGCGCAGTGCAGAAACGATTCGCCGGCAGCTTCAAACGCTGGTGAACGCACGCACGGATGCCGTGGGTCAGGCTGTGAATCCGGCGCCGATCCGCGGCCTGGGTCGTGCCGGCGGTTTGGACTTCTATATTCAATCCCGAGAATCGGACAATCCGCTTGAACTGCAGCAAGTGGCCGAAGATTTCCGACAGCGTTTGGTTGCAAAACCTGAAATCAGTTCGGCCCGCTCGATGATTCAGGCGGATGCACCTCAGCTCTACCTTACGGTTGATGAGGCTAAGGCTCTGGCAATGGACGTGGCTATTTCGGACGTTTATGACACGCTCGGATATTTCATGGGCGGCAAGTACGTCAACGACTTTACGCGTATTGGAAAAATCTTCCGCGTCATTATTCAAGCCGATGCTCCGTACCGCATGACACCGGACTCCTTAGGTGAGCTTTATGTCCGTTCTGATACCGGGAAGATGGTTCCTCTTTCGACGTTGGCCCATGTGGAACGCACTTCAGGCCCGGAATCGTTGAAACGAGAAAACGGTTTCTTGGCTGCGTCTATGAACGTTAATGCCGCGCAGGGCTATTCCACAGGAGACGTCATTCGAACCGTGGACACCGAAAGCCAATATTTGCCGAGCGGCTATTATGTGGATTGGACGGGTCAGGCTTTCCACGAAAAACGTATCGGAAGTTCTTCTGCCGCTGCGTTTGCTTTCGGCTTGATCATCGTGTTCCTGATTCTGGCCGCGCAGTTCGAACGCTGGTCGCTGCCGATTGCCGTCGTAATGGCAGTGCCTTACTCAGTCTTAGGAGCACTTGTAGCGACGTATTTCCGCGGCTTCTCGAACGATATTTACTTCCAGATCGGGTTGCTTGTGCTGATTGGTTTGACAGCTAAGAACGCCATTTTGATTGTGGAGTTTGCAGCTCAGAAGATGGAGGAGGGCCTCGAAGCCAGACAAGCTGCGCTCGAAGCTGCGAAACTTCGTCTGCGTCCGATCGTGATGACCTCTATGGCTTTCATCTTGGGTGTCATTCCTCTGGCCACAGCAACCGGCGCCGGTGCAGCTGCTCGTCAGTCCATGGGTACCGGTGTCTTAGGCGGCATGCTGGCAGCCACGTTTATCACGACGTTCTTTATTCCTGTCTTCTTTACGTGGTTTGTGTCTAAGAAGATAAAGACTCGTCGGTGAGTTAGGTGATTCGGTCGTCCAGTTCGATGCGGACGACCTTTTGATGCCGAACTAACTAATAGTGCTTTTATGCAAGGAACTACAAAAATGCGAATCTCGTCTGGATTTCTTCCAATAGTTCCTACCAAAGCTGAAAGTTCTTGTACTCCAAATTAACAAAGTCAACAATCCTTAAAAATTTTTTAACTGGTTCTGATGGCTTTTTTGAATGAATGGCACCAAAAGGTAAGGTTGCGTTGATATCTAGTGGAACGGCTTTGATTAAGGGGTGTGAGAATATCCACGATTCTGTCGCAAGAAGAAAATAATTTGAATTTCCACAACGATTAAGAATATCCATGGTCAAAAAATCATAAAATTCTTTTTCGATTCTTTCGTCATGCGTGAAAATTTCCTTAACGTTATCGTAGCCACGCATCCAGTCATCGCTTCTCAATAATAACCCCCCTCGTCGGCGCGTGGCTTCAACTAGATCCTCTATTGAAATTTTCTCTTTTTGCGCGAGCTTATGAGTTGAAGACATGCAGATGCTGAGTTGTAAATCTCTTAGTTTGAGGGCAGTACAATTTCTTCTCTCTAAGAAGTCCTCATCATATGTCGCAACGACAATGTCGACTTGGCCATCTGATCCTAAGTGTGAGAGCATGTTCCAAACGATGTTTTTTTCATTTTCAAAAGGGACAAGGTGGATTTTTCTCATTATTTCCGCTGGCTTTTCGCAAATTTCCGTGAGTGTTCTTT
>OCHJ01000777.1_pt1 | contig 33289 bp, 24 predicted proteins | sample 1538381 | NCBI WGS metagenome assembly OCHJ01 (sample SAMN04571688, study PRJEB22368) | human gut metagenome | biome: human gut; material: stool | host: Homo sapiens | place: Luxembourg | collected 2012-06-29 | reverse complement strand
TGAATGAAACGCAGCGTAGCAGCGCTACGCTAAGTGGAATGAGCGGACGCCAGAAGGTAAAAGGCGCAAGCAGATGGCGCAGGTGAATCTGGAAATAGTATTACTTAACTTCCAGCAGGTTCTTGCATTCCGCGAACGCGCGGCGGCCAATGATTTCAATCGTCGCGGGCAGGGTTACGCTCTTGAGCTTCGTGTTGCCCTCAAACGCCTGCGCGCCGATTTCCACCACCGGCAGACCCGCCACCGTGTTCGGAACGGTCAGCGTCGATGCCGTGCCGTTGTACTTGACGACCACAATGCCCGTCGAGTCGTCACGAACCGCGAACACGAAGTCGCCTGTCACGGTGAATGCCTTGTTGACAGATTCCAACTCCGTATTGCCGGACAGCGCCTTAATCGTGATGGTGTAGTCGCCCGGCTGCAGCAGCTTCAGACCCGGCACCGTGTAGTTCAGCGCCGCCGTTTCGCCCAGCAGCGCAGCCGTGCCATCGGACGTGGTCAGCAGCAGCTGATACTTCGTTGCGCCGCCAGCAGCCGTCCACGTCACCGTCAGGTCGTCGCCCTGCTTCGCGGCAGGAACGGTCACGGTCAGCGGATCGTCGGTCACATACAGCGTCAGGGACTGCGCCGGGGAAAGTTCGCCAGCGGTCGTTCCGTAGTAGGGCCTGAACTGAATCGTGCGGACACCGTTGCCGCTGCCCAGCGAAGCGAAGGCGCGCTCGATAACCGTCACATCGCCAGTCGTCGGGTAGCTGGTATTTGCCTTGCCGTCCACATACAGGACGACCTTCGTTGCGTTCTTGGTGTTGACCGTGAACGTCACCGGCACATTCAGCTTCACGCGGCTGGGATTCATGGTGAAGTTGACGACTTCCGGCTTGTTGACCACGGTCGTCGTCAGTGTAATCGTGTACGCCTTAAACTTTTCGCCCGCGGTCGTGCCGTTGTAAGGCTGGAACTGAATCGTACGGACGCCGCCATTATTCCCCAGCGACGAGAACGACATCGTGAACTCGTACTTCGACATGCTGGTCGTTACGTCCTCAAAGCGGCGGTTCACCTGCCCATCGACATACATCAGCAGCTTCGTCGCGTTGTCCAGATAAACAGTGAATTTAATCTGCTCGCCCAGCACCGCGGTCGTCTTGTCAATCTTGACATTCGCAATCACGGGGGCAGCAGACGAACCGCTCGCCAGGGAAATGGTGGTTGCGGTGGTCTTGTCGCCGCCGACTGCGCCGTTGTAGGCTTGGAACGCAATGGTACGCTTGCCCCCGTTGTTCCCCAGCGAAGAGAACGCCATGGTGAAGGTGTATTCCGTCATGTCAGGGGTGATGTTCTCGAAGCGGCGGTTGACACTGCCGTCGATGTACATCAGCACCTTCGTGGCGTTCTTGATGCGCAGGGTGAAGGTGATATTTTCGCCCAGCGTCGCGTTCGGATTGCTGATTTTCAGCAGTTCAACCCGCGGCTTGTTCGCCACGCTGATGGTAATCGTCTTGGTGTCGGACATAGCGCCGGGCGTGTTGCCATTGTAGGGCTGGAACGCCACCGTGCGCACGCCGCCGTTTGAACCGAGCGTCGAGAAGGACATCTGGAATGTCGTCGCGCCGTCCTTCATGTCGTAGATGTAGCGGTTCAGCTTGCCATCAATGTAGACACGCATCTTCGTTGCGTTCTTGGTGTTGATGGTGAAGGTGATGGTTTCGTTCAAATCAACCGTGGATTTGTCCAAACTCCAGCTGGTCACGGTCGGCTTGTTCGGGCTTTCGTTTGCGACAGTCACAACACGTTCGGAGGTCTTTTCACCCGCCGTCGTGCCGTTATAGGCTTGGAACGCAATGGCGCGCTTGCCCCCGTTGTTCCCCAGCGAAGAGAAGGACATGGTGAAGGTGTATTCCGTCATATCGGGGGTGATGTCCTCGAAGCGGCGGTTGACGCTGCCGTCGATGTACATCAGCACCTTCGTGGCGTTCTTGACGCTCAGGGTGAAGGTGATGTTTTCGCCCAGACCCACGGTCGTCTTGTCGATATTCTTTACCGTTACCTGCGGCTTGACAGACGGCTTTGTCAGCGTAATCGTTTGTTCAGCGGACTTTTCGCCGGGCGTATTGCCGTTGTAGGCTTGGAACGCGATGGTGCGCTTGCCCCCGTTGCTCCCCATCGAGGAGAAGGACATGGTAAGCGTCGACGTGTCAGTGGGTACGTCGTAGATGTAGCGGTTGACGCTGCCGTCAATGTACATCAAAATCTTGGTGGCGTTCTTCGTGTGGATGGTGAAGGTGATATTCTCGCCCAGCTCCGCCGTCGCCTTGTCCATTTCGAACGTCGGTTTGCCCGGAATAATCACATCCGCGCGGTCGATGTTTTCGAGGTCATCCGGCACGTCCGTAGGCGCGGGGGTCGACGCAGGCTCTTCAGTCGGCACGACAGCGGGCTCTTCCGTCGGCTCAACAACGGGTTCTTCGGTCGGCACGACAGCGGGTTCCTCGGTCGGCACGACAGCAGGATCTTCCGTCGGCTCAACAACGGGTTCCTCGGTCGGCTCAACAGCGGGCTCTTCCGTCGGCTCAACAACGGGTTCTTCGGTCGGCACGACAGCGGGCTCCTCGGTCGGCACGACAACGGGCTCTTCCGTCGGCTCAACAGCGGGCTCTTCCGTCGGCTCAACAACGGGTTCCTCCGTCGGCACGACAGCGGGCTCTTCGGTCGGCACGACAGCGGGCTCTTCAGTCGGGACGGGCGTAGGCGCAGGGGTCGGCACGGGTTCTTCCGTCGCAGCCGCAAGCACCAGCAGGGCACAGGGCATTTCCACACCGCTCGCGAAAACACCGGTGTGACGTTGATTCTCAATGCCCTCTTCCGGCACAGGATGCACTGCATCCGCCGCCAGATAGCCATATGCAACGCCAGCCGTCTTGTCATACACGCAGACGGAAATCCGTTCATTCAGCTGACCCTTCTGCGGACGATGCGTCACATACACTACGCCAGTTACCCGGCCAACCAGCTCATCGCCCGTCGGATTCAGGTACAGCTGTGCGCTGCTGAACGTCGCGGCAAAGCCGGAGTCAAAGAACTCGTTATCCAGCACGGAGCGGCTGTAATCTACGGCTGCTTCGTCCACGATTTCGGGTGCTTCCGTTGCTTCAGGAACATCCGTCGCTTCGGGGATTTCCGTTGCTTCGGGAACATCCGTCGCTTCGGGGATTTCCGTTGCTTCGGGAACATCCGTCGCTTCGGGCGATTCCGTTGCTTCGGGAACATCCGTCGCTTTGGGGATTTCCGTTGCTTCAGGAACATCCGTCGCTTCGGGGATTTCCGTTGCTTCAGGAACATCCGTCGATTCCGGTGCTTCCGTCGGCACGACCTCAACCGTTTCCGTCGGCGGAGTTTCCGGCTCTTCTGCAGCCGCCGTCAGCACTGTTCCCATACTGCCCGTCACCATGAATACAGCCAGCAGGAAAGACAATGCCTTTCGCATCCACTTTTTGTCCTTCATCGTCCTCACTCCTTGTTCTGTGCAATCTTCCGGCACGACGTATGGTTGTGCCAATGGCAAGCGATTGCTGCTTTCCATCTTTCTTTTCGCGGCGAGCCGCAGTGCTCCCGGTGGATATAGCAATCTCTTTCCCAATTCCAGCTATATTGTAACAAATTACAAGTCGGCTGTCAATACTTACCGCGCAGAAAGCAGGGTTGTTTCATGAACTATCCATGGGCAGATCTAACTTATTGCATCCTTGCTATCACATCTCTCATATTGTTTCTGATTCATTGGTCATGTAAAAAAGCGCAAATTAACTCTATATCCCTTTACAGGACCTTTTTTCAGAGGTATTCTTTTTATATAGTCAATAGAGACTGGCTATGCCTTGAAACACATACCGTTCCCGCAAAGCGGCATTGTCACAAAAGCAGTCCATCATTTCTGTCATTATATTTGCCAGACCCGTCTCGTACATTGCCAGACGCAGGATGTTGTATGCGTATTTTCTGATGAGCGACAGGTTGTTCCGGGACTTTTTGGCTGGCGAGCGGTCTTCCCTAAATGTATCGTCCAGCACATGATGGAGCCGGTTCTCTATTGACCAGTGCATTCTTTTTATGCTTCCCAGCTCCTCTGCTGTAAGGATCAGGTCTGATATCAGTGCCGTACACTGGACATCTTTCCCGGCTCCCTCTCCAGCAGAAGGAGCTGGGATTCTTCTGGAGCCTTTTTCCAAAAACTCTTCCTTCGACGGCGTCACATCATTCCCCTGGCTGTCTTTTTCCTTGGGTATCCTCACCTGCTTGATCCGCCCAATACTTTGAACGTGCGGCCATTCTTTTTGGCTTTTGGTCAGATTTGAAGCGTCTTTACATATCTGGCAAGTCCTATACTCATTTCTGTCCCGGTTTTTTTCCATCTGGCTGATTTCTTCGTATTTCTCAAGGAACTCCTTCATCCCAGGATCCATAGCTTCGCCTTTTTTTCTTTTGAGATCTTCCGCCCCCAGTTTATCCATGAACGTATGAATCTCCTCATAGGCCTCCGGCTGATTTTTCTTTACTGTTAACACAAAATGTCCTCCCTGTTCATGAATCTGTTCCATGATTGCAGTCTGTGTCCCAACAGCATCAATCGTTACAATGCTCCCGCTGATATCCAGAAGCTTTAATAATTCAGGAATCGCCGTAATCTCATTCGTCTTTGAATCTACCGGAAGCTGTGCAAGTATCAATCCCCGGACCGTTTCCACTACATTCAGCAGCATCGGGGTTGTCTCACCTTTCGTTTTTTCCGTTGCACCGCACAATGCTTTCCCATCAATAGCTAGATGGGTATTTCTGGATTCCACGATCTCGCCAATCCACTCCATAAAAGCATACAAAGCTAATTCCTCATCAATGCCATTCAACATCCGGGTAATAGTGGAAGGCGAGGCGATCCCGTATTTTAAGTTCATATGCTTCCGCAGCTCTTCCAAGTGGGTTTTGCACCATTTCAGGCTCCTGCGGATCGTTGTCCGGCCACAAAGGAATCCGAGGGTGACGCATACCAGCATTTCTCCAAGATCGTGTCTTTTCTCTCTGCCGCACCGATAATCCGGAATCTGCCTGAAATAATGGATCAATTTTTCTGTCAGAACAGTCTTTTCAGCACATTTCCAATGCCACCTGTATTTTCTCCAGGAGTCTCCGTTGCCCCTCATTCACTTTCGAAATGATTTCCGTTTTATCCAGGCATACTAAATAGATGGTCTCTAACTGATGTAATTCTTCCAGGCCAATGCCCTGTTTTTTATAAATTCTGCGGGACAGGGACGCTGTCTGGGCTGCAAACTGATATCGGAAATCCGATTCTTTTTTCATCACTCGTGTTTTCTGGATATAAGAGGTTGGAGACTGTTTTAGAAGAATAATGGAAAGTACATCCTGCCAGTCATCCCCCAACGGTTTTTTCCAATCATCCGGACACAACTCCCAGACGGCTTTTGAAAATCCGTATTCCCATACTTCTGCATCTGTCAAAGATACTTTTCTTTTATTGCTTTGTATTACTCCTTCCGGAGTAATCACGCCGATATAGGTATCGACTGGCTGCGGATACTTTTTCCCTTTCACGCGCCGGGATGTTCTTTTATAGAGATAATACGAATCTCCTTTTTTCTTCACGGTAGTTCCTTTGATCCGATACTTCTGAACCCAATCCGGGTACTTTTTCTCAGTTACTGGCATAATATCCTCCTTTCTGTATAGGTGTAATACACCTATACCATATAGATATTATACCTCTACAGGCACAAAAAATCAAGAGTTACACATGTTTTGTATAACATGCATAACCCCCGATAAAATCTGATCTTTTTATGTTTTTAAAAATCCTTCATGAAACAACCCTGCGCAGAAAGCCGCATTTTATACGAAAATCAAGGCACTTTCTCTGCATCTGTCTCGCGGAACTGATTTTTCCATTGCCGAATTGCCGTGGTCGGCAAATCAATTTGCGTCTCCCATGCGGAACAGATGCGCTCCTCCAGCACATCCAAATTCCCGCCGCGGGGCAGGACAGGCAGATTCGTGTCCTTCGCGATTTCACTTGCGCGGTTGTCTACCGCCAGAATCAGGCTTCGGCAGCCCATGTTCATTGCGTGGATGCCGCCGTGCAGCCGCGTGCCAACGTAGTCAATCCCGCCTGATGCCAAAAGCGCTGTGTAATCTCGCAGATTCGGCTGAATCAGGTGCAAATTCTGCGTCACGCGCGCATCCATCTGGCGCAGGCAGGCGTAGTCCTCGACTGCTTGCAGCCACACATACACCTCGCGATAGTGCTTTTGCAGCATGGTCAGCATCTGCGCATCCTGCTCCGGGCTGCTGCGGTAGTCCGTCAGCGTTGTCACGACGCGCTCCGCCTTGTGCGTCGGAATCTGCGCGCATTTGTCGTCTGTCAACCCCCACATTGTCGGGCACGCCGTATTCAGCACGTTCGTGATGCCCAGCTTCAGCAGGCGCTGGCGCGTGTATTCGTCGCGCACCGCGTGCAGGTACTGCCCATCCAGCAGCGTTTTTAGAATCCGCTTCGTGTATCCTGTCGGCTCGTCCTGGTATTGATACCACCCCGCGCCCAGCAAAATGACATGCGTGCGCTGAAATTTCTCACGAATCAGGCGGAAATTCAGCAGCTCCCGCTTGTGCAAATCGCCGCAGCGCATCATCACCGCGTCCCGCAGGCGGATATTCCACATCCTTTGGCAGCGCATGTCTGAGGAAAGCAGGTTTGTCCCGCAGACAAATGCGAAATCCGCACTGCCGACGTGCTTCATCGACACCTTCGACAGCCTGTCCCGAACCGGCACGGCGACGGACAGCTGCACAGGAAAGCAGTCGTGCAGCACATGCTCACAGGCGTTGCGGATGATGAAATCTCCCTGATTCGCTGTTGAGATGGTAGGGTCAAAACGCACAATTTTGCGGCAGTGCTGCATTTCCTGATCGATCATGCCTTCTTCCTCCATTTGCGCAAGAAACTCCGCCCTTTTTCAAGCATCCAGTGATATTCTGCCGTCCGCCCCAGCGCCAGCGTGTACAGGAGCGCCGTCACCGCCGCGCAGGTGATGCCCTTGATGATAATCCACATCAGCGTATGCCCCATCCGCGCGCACAGCAGCAGCGACAGCAACATCACCGCGCCGTTGAGCAGCAGCAAGCCGCCCTGCGCCTTGAAATACGCGGCAGCGCTGCGCCCGAAGGTGCGATGGAACAGCACTTTCGGCTCATACCAGAAGATGGTGCATAGCCGCGCCAGCCCTGTTGCGCCGATGATGCCCGCTACGCCGAAGAAGTGCCCCAGCAGGATGGACAGCAGGATGTTGACCAGCGCCGTCATAAACATAACATACTTCATTTGCCGAAAAAGCCCCAGCGTTTCGCGGTACATCCACACGGGCGCGACGATGGTGCTCAGGTAGAACGTGAACAGCACCGCCGCCACTGTCCCTGTGTCCATCAGGTATTCTTCGCCCACCCAGATGGGGATGAAGTCCTGTACAATCGCGCCGTATGCGGCGACGCAGAAGCCCGTAATCGCCCCGAAGAGGACAATCAGGTTGCGGAACATGGCGTACGACTTTTCCGAATTCTTCTCGGCATTCAGATTTCCCAAGCTGGCGGAAATGCCGGTAATTACGATGGAAACGAACGTCGTCACATACGTCGTCAGCGACGCGTAGTTGGAGTAGTAGCCGACGAACACCGTGCCCAGCATGACGGAAATCAGAATGTTGTCCGTGTTGTTGATGAGTATTGTCGCCAGCTTGTAGAGAAACATAGAGCGGATGTTGTCGTTCAGCTCCTGCTTACGGTGCATCGGCGCACGTTTCTGCTTTTCCCGCAGGAAGGAGTACATCTTGTCCGCTAAATGGCTCAGCACCGCGTTCTGCAGGAGGGTGCAGGCAATCTGAATCAGCAGATAGCCAAGATAGCTGCCCCAAATCAGCAGGCACGCGATCTGCGCCGCATACTGCACCACCAGCGCCGCGGCGGAAACCATGTTTTGCAAATATGCCTTCTGGTCGGCCTGAATCAGCGTCGTTTTGTAGATGACCAGATAGGATGCCACGGAGTTCGCCAGGTACAGCACATAGTAGATGGTCAGCTGCGCCATCGGCAGCTCGCTGCTGATGATGAGCGGCAGGAAGGGGATTACCGCCGCGCCCAGCAGCGCTACCGCCAGCGCAATCAGGCGGTAAATGCGACGATAATAGCCCAGCAGGTGCTGGATTTCGCCCGCATCGCCCCGGTGCAGCGGTGCGTACAAGCTGTACACCAGCACGTTGCCCACGCCCAGTTCCGCCAGTGACAGCATGGCCAGAATGTTGCTGTACAGCCCGTTGACACCCGTATAATCCGCGCCCAGCCGGCGCACAAACACCGTTCGCACGGCAAAAGCCAGCAGCAGCGTGAGCACCTGCCGCACTGCGCCCACGCCGATGTTGCGCGCTGTGTTTTCGCTCCTTGATGCTGTGTTCATGATTCCTCTCCGCCCGTTTTGCCTGTCTGCTCCTGCGCCGCGTCCTCCGGCTGCGTGTTAAACGTCAGGCGCAGTTTTTCCGGCGGCACAGTGCAGCGCCTCCTGCGCTTCTTCTGGCTGCGCGCATTTGCCTGCTGATCAGGCGTGTCCTCCGCGTCCGGCTGCCACTTGCCCAGCAGTCCCAGAAACAGTATGTTCAGGAAAACGCCCTCCGTGTTGATGCACAGGAAATACAGCAGGAAAACGCCCAGCACATACAGCAGCCGCGCCTTGGCAAATTTGGTGCGGATACCGAGGTACATCAGCCATAGCCAAACTGCCGGGAGAATCAACCCTGTATCCATGACGAAGGCGGCAAAGCCATTGGAAATGTTCTGCACCCTGTGTTCCAGCAGAATTTCCGCCTTCCGCTCCGAGAAAATGCCCTGTCCCGCAATGGGGGATTCCAGCCCGATTTCAAAGCCGCTGAAGGTGTCGTTCCACCGCGTGTAGAACGAACCGCCGGAATTTCGTCCGACAATCTTGCGTTCCACTACGCCCGTGACAGACTCGATGACAAACAGCAGAATCAGCCCAATGAACGCCGCAATCTTGATGCTGCGCGCCATTTTCCTGCCCTTTTTGCGGAATGCCACCGTCAGCAGCACAACGCCCAGACAAATAAAGCCTGTTGTGGACAGCGTGCTGAGGATGGTGACGATCAGCAGCGCAATTGCCCAGCAGTATTTCTTCTTGCTCATGCCCATGCGCGTTTCGTCGCTCATCAGGAACAGCAGCGCGAAGTTCAGGAAAATCTGGTGGCTGCCCGGCTCGTTGAACATACCCGCATTGCGGTGGAAAACCGGGATGTTCAGCCAGCCTAAGGTAAAATAAGGCGTCAAGTAAAATCCGTTGACGCTGGAAACTTCGTAGTGCAGCAGTGGCAGCGGCAGCGACAGCAAATCGCCGATGACGAAGGAAATCAGGCTGATGGCCGCCTCTGCCAGCATGACTTTGGTATACAGCCGCATATACGTCCGATACCCGATGCAGCTTTGCAGAACCAGCACATAGCCGATGTTGCAAAGCCAAATGACAATATCGTTGATGTGAATGCCGTTCTGCGGGTTGACAAAGCTCGTCAGCAGCAGCGCCGCCGTCAGCAGCAGCGTCAGGCGTACATTCTGGAAGCTAATTTTCGGATGATGCGCCCGCGTCAGCAGCAGAATCGACGCAATCAGCATGGCTGCCATCAGCGGCATCCGCAACACCTGAAAATACAGCGAGCCCATGCCCAGCACGCCAATCAGCACGCAGAGTGCATCCACATGGTTCTTTGTGATTCGGATTTTCATCGTGCAATCTCCGTATAAATCTGATGCAGTATCTCCAGATTCTTCTGCGCATCATGCGTTTTTCCAGCGTGTTCTCGCCCGGCGCGCGCCATCTGCGCCGCTTTTTCCGGATGCGCGAACATCTCGCAGATATCATATGCCAGCAAATGCGGGTCGTCTGCCGGATAAAGCAGCCCTTCCACGCTGTGCGTCATCAGACAGCGCACGCCGCCGACATCCGACGCAATGCACGGTACGCCAAGCAGCATCGCCTCGCCCAGCGAATTGGGGGAGTTTTCAATGCTCGACGGCAGCACAAACACCTGACTTTTTAGATACCGCTCCTTCATTTGCTGTGCATTCAGGCTTCCGGTAAAAACAACATGGTCGTAGAGGTCATTTTCGCGCAGCAGACGGTGGATGTACCGTTCATAGGCATTGCGCGCAGGCGGCGGAATGCGTCCATAGTCCTTGCGCCCTACATAGAGCTTGACATCGGGATGGCGCTTGCGGACAATCGCCAGCGCCTGCAATAGCAGATGCAGCCCCTTGAGTGGCACATGCGCCTGACTGCAGAAGAGACTGTGCGGCTCGCAGCTGTCCAGCGACCATTCGCCGGTGTAGAACTCGTCCCGCAGCGTTTCGTTGTTGAAATGATAGGCCGCCTGCGGGGCAAGCTCCGCCATGCAGGCAGCATCCCAGTCGGTGCGCCCGATAACGTGTTGCACCATGCGCAGGGCTTCCTGTTCATACTGCCCGACGCGGCGGTAGATTGCTTCCTGCCGGACGATATTGCCCTTCACCAAGTCCTTCAGCGTGTGCCCGTGGCAGACGTGTTCCGGCAGATAAGCGCGATAATGCTCCGCGTATATGGACAGAAGCCCCTGAATGGAAATTACAATTCGCTCGCGCATCCCCAGGTGTTCCGCCGCGTCAACCATGGCCAGCGTGTGCTGATTTTCCGTGCCCCAGAGGTGAATGACATCCGGCTGCTCTTTGCGCAGGATTTCCTCCAGCTGCCGGGTATAGGCTTCCCCGCAGCGCTGCGTAGGGCGTGTGGGGTTGACCAGCCCGTAATAGCGGTAGCCGTCCACTTCGCCCGTCAGCGCTTTCGGCGCGTCAAACACATACGTCAGCGCCACATCCGGCAGCTGCGTCAGCCGCCGCGACAGCCCGACCAGCCAGCCCACGATATACACCGGGGGAAGCGATTCTTTTTCCGCAATGGCAGGGAGGATAATATTCCCCATCCACATGACCTTCACGCTTCAGCCCCTCCTTTCACTTTGCGCTGTGCGGCATGGTTATTCCACCGCGCCCCGCGTCAGAAAATCCCGCAGCTTTTCCCGCTCCTGCGCCTGCGATTGGCAGTAGCGCGCAATGTTGCGCACATAGCGGTCATGCACGGCTTCATCCAGCAGCCTTTCCGGCGCAAAATCCGCCATGCGGGATACCGTTTTGCCCAATTCGTTTGCTTCCACCATTTGCAGTGTTCCGCAGCGGCTGCCCACAATCGGCACGCCCCGGAAGAGAATATCGAATACAACGCCGCTGCTGTGCAGGGAGTAATTCTCCGAATAGTTTAGGATGCAGTAACGGCATTGGCGAATCGCCTCGTCATACGCCGCTTCGGACAGGTATTCCAGCCGCAGCTCGATGTTCTTCGCCCCCGCGCAGACTGCCCGCAGCTCCGCCTCCAGCGGCGCTTCCTGCACCCGACCCGCAATCAGCACCCGATACGGCGTGTTCCGCAGCTGCTTTGCCGCCTCAACAACGCCCTTGTCCGACGTAATCAGCCCGACCATGCCGAAATCATAGCGCTTCTGCGCATACGGCACAGGCGGCTGCATCGTTCCTGTGCTGATGTAATCGGATACGACGCACATCGGCCGCCCATACGCCGCGCCAATGGCTGCATTGGGGCAGATAACGCCGCTGATTTTCCGCCTGCACAGCGCATACAGCCCCCGTTTCAGCACCGAATTGACGCCGTCGGCGCTGTACTGGATGGCGTAGACCCGCGTTTCTTTCTTCTTGAACAGTGCAAGCCCCAGATACGCTGTTGCGACGGCGCTGCACTGGAGGACAATCACGTCATCCTGCGCTTCCCGCAGCAGCGCGCGCACGTTCTGGAACACGGCGCGTTTGTTGCGCACCGCCGAACTGCCCACGATGTAATCATGCGGCAGACGAATCAGCTTGTCCCCGAAGCGGTCGCCGTACACCGGCCCGCCCGCAATGCGCACATCCATCTCCGCGCCGAACAGGTCAAGATAATTCTGCGCGACGGTGAAATAATGCCCAGCGGCAATGCCGTCCGTGCTGGTGCTCCGTACATCTGCCACAATCAGCCGCATGATGGTTCGCTCCTTTCGCCGCTTTTCTGCATCGCCTTGCTGTAAATCGCCATCAGCTGACGATAATTTGCTTCCGCCGTGAAATTCTCCTGATACGTTTTCAGCGCGCCTTCGCTGACGGATTCCGCGTGCTGCAGCCGATTGAGCGTCTGTGCCAGCTGCTCCGCCGAGTCCGCCGGAAACTTGAAGCCCGTCACGCCGTCCGAAATCAGGGAACCCGCGTTGCCTAAATCCGAGCAAATCACCGGCGTGGCGGCGCTGAAGGCTTCCACAATTGTCATCGGGAAGCCTTCATACCACTGCGTTGGCAGAATCAGCGCCTTGGACTGCCCCATCAGCGCCCGTGCCGCCGAATTTGGCACAAAGCCGCGCAGCTCCACCTGCTTCAGCTTTTCCCGCGTCAGATATTCGCGGCACCATGCTTCCTCCGGCCCTGTACCGCAGATGATCAGCTTCATGCCCCCGCCTGAACGCTCGTAGCGCGCCCACGCCTCCAGCAGCAGCCGGATGCCCTTGAGCGCATCCAGCCGCCCGATGTACACCACCTGATTTTCGCGCGCCGCGTATGGCACAATCGTCTCCGGCGGTTCCACAAAGTTCGGCTTTACGGACACGTTTTCCGGCGGAATCTGCTCAAGCGCCAGCAGCTTCTGCCGGTTGAAGTCCGTCGGGGTGATGTAATGCAGGCGGCTGTACGTTTTGAGGGCGCGGTGCAAACGTGTGCTGAGCACGCAGAGCACCGTCTGCAGGCGGCTGCCGCGGTAGCAGCGGTGCTTCACCGCGCAGTGCAGCCCCTTTTTCGTGCAGTCCTCGCAGATATGGCCGTCGCGGTAGAAAAGCGCGTTCGGGCAGAGCAGACGGAAGTTGTGCACCGTCTGCACCACGGGAACGCCCTCACGCAATGCCGCGTAATACACTGCCGGGCCAATCAGCGGCAGCGTGTTGTGCACATGCACCAGCGAAATCCGGTTTTCGCGGATGCTCCGCCGAACCTCACGGTATGTACGGATGCTGAAAAACATCCCCAGCGCACTGCGGATTTTCTCCAGCGCTCCCATGCGCGAAATCTCCTCGTTCCGCCGCACATACAGCGCCGCAGCGTGACCGTGCGTTTCCAGCAAGTGTTTCTCGTTCGCCACAACGACATCCTCGCCGCCGGGAACCTGATAATAGTCGTGTACCAGCAGTACAGCGGGCTGTTTTGTCGCTTGCTGCATTTACTTTCTCCTGATGGTCGCGTTCCAGATGAATTTCAGATTCGTGCTCCAGTAGCGCTGGAATAGCCGCTTCGGGTCTTGCATCAGGCGATAGAGCCATTCCAGGCTGTGCTTCTGCATCCATAACGGGGCGCGCCTCACGTTGCCCGAAAAGAAATCAAAGCCCGCGCCGACGCCAATCATCAGCCCATGCACACGCCCTTGGTGCGCCGCCATCCAGCGCTCCTGCTTCGGCGCTCCCAGCCCGACCCACACAAAATCCGGCTGCGCCTGATTGATGCGCGCCACGGCAAGCGCATCTTCCTCCGGTGTCAGTTCGCGGAAGGGCGGCACGTCTGTGCCCGCAATTATCAGCCCCGGATACTCCTGCTGCAGGCGCACAATCATTTTCTCCTGCACTTCCTGCGTGCTGCCGTAGAAATAATGCCGCCAGCCGTGTGCCGTGGACTGCCGAAAGACCTCCATCATCAGGTCAGGCCCGGTTGTCCGCTGAATCTGCGGATACCCGCGCCGCCGCGCCTCCTGCGCCAGCGGATTGCCATCCGGAATCGCCATCAAACCGCCGTTCTGCACGGCACGGTAGTCCGCATCCTCGTAACTGACGACGGTTGTATGTACATTCGATACGCAGATGTAATCTCCCTGCAATTGATGAATATTCTGCGCCAAATATTTCAGCAGCCAATTCATGTTGATGACAGCAATATTGACCCCTAAAATCGGACAGACCGGAATTTCACGCTTGTCCACTTTGCGGCAGTATTGCGCTGCTCCTTCGTGCGCCGTGGCAAACACCCCTTTCCCCGCTTCCCCAGCAAGAAACCTTGATACTATTTCCAGATTCACCTGCGCCATCTGCTTGCGCCTTTTCCCTTCTGGCGTCCGCTCATTCCACTTAGCGTAGCGCTGCTACGCTGCGTTCCATTCACGTTAGCCAGAATGAAAAATTCGCCGCGCATCTTGGCGCATTCTTATCTGGAAATAGTATGAATCATAAATTACCATTTTCATTATAACGCAAACATCAGTAATTTGCAAGCATTTCTATTTCAGACGATGAAGAAATTTCCTTTTTTTCTGCGGATGAATTGCCGCCCCGTATTCGTTCTTTCATTAGCATACCAATGCGAAAGGAGTATATTTTATGAAGAACTGTATTTCCCGTTTCTGCCTGCTTGCCTTGCTTCTCCTGATGACCATCGCCCCTGTCCGCGCGGAAATTATCGGGCAGACGACGGAGAACGAGTACATCCACCGCCTGATTGCGGACAACGGGCAGGAACTCTGCTTCGTGTCCGGCGAGAAAGACCCGTACCTTTCCTATGCGGATGTCAACTTCGACGGCATCAACGATGCGGTGATACTGACACAGCGCGGCGCGAGCAATTTCGTCTACCAGTTTTTCATTTTTGATGGCGAACAGTATGTTCTCTGTCCGCTGACGTTCACGAATTACGACCTTGATGCAGAACGCAAAATTGTAAGGAGTTCTGTGAACGGCGGCTTGGCGGGCGGCATTCACAGAGAAACGCTGTACCGTTTTGAGGGGACGGAGGCGGTGCTGCTGCGCTGGGCGGTCGGCGAGGAGAAAGAGGACTGGACGTTCGACGCGGATGGTTATACCGTCCGGCACTACAATGATGTGCTGACCCTGCAGGTCTGGGAGCATGATCCGGATATGGACGGCATCCTGATTTTTGAGCAGGATGTATCTACTGAAGATGAAAATGCGCTGAGGGAAGCGTTTCAAGCGGAAAATGACGCGCTCTGGTCGGGCATCCGCTAAGGCACCACCGCATTTGTGCGGTGTTACCTTAAAAAAGTTAGTCACATCGAACGAAACCGCTTGACAATCCGCCGCGCTGGTGCTATCATTCAGATACTCCGATGGGGTATATTGCATTCATCGAAAGGATGAGGGCTGATGACAAAAACGACGCTGAAAATTGACGGCATGATGTGCGGCATGTGCGAGAGCCATGTCAACGACGCAATCCGCAAGGCATTCCCAGCGGTTAAGAAGGTGACCTCCTCCCACGGCAAGGGTGAAACGGTGGTCATTTCCGAAAATCCGCTGGACGAAGCGCAGGTGAAAGCTGCGATTGCCGCGACGGGCTATGATTTCAAGGGCATGTCAAGCGAGCCGTATCAGAAGAAGCGTTTCCTTTTCTTCTGATGGTTTCATTCGCACAACAAAAAGCAGGGCTGTCTCCGGCGTGGAAGTAGTCCTGCTTTTTGTGTTCTGTGTTAGTTGATTTTTGTCGTGCAGAGGGCTTCACCTCTGCGGAGGCGACAAGGAGGCATGAAAACAGATGAAGTCTGCGGTCGCCCCTTGCCCCCCTTCGCTATTTCCCCCACTTGATATGCTTCATGTGCTTCATCACCAGCGTGGCGCTCACGCCGGTCAGCGCGCCGAAGAGAATGCCGCTGAGCATCAGGACAGCCATGTAGTACGCCAATTGCGACGTGTGGAGGATAATCATCGCCATCACGATTTGCCCGACGTTGTGCATCACGCCGCCAACAATGCTGACCGTGACCGGGTGCATCCACTTCATGCGCGAAAGGAGACACATGCTTGCCAGCGACAGCACACCGCCTGCCAGTGCGTACGGCAGCGCCGCTACGCCGCCCAAAAACAGCGAGGACAGCACCACTTTCAGCAGCATCAGCACCCACGCCGTCGGCAGGGACAGCATGTAGACCGCGAAAATCAGCACACCGTTGCTTAAACCCAGCTTGATGCCCGGCACGCCCATCAGCGGTGGAAACAGGCTCTCTACCCAGCTCAGTACCAGCATCAGCGTCAGCAGCACACTGCACAGCGCAAGCTGCTTTGTGGTGATACGCTGCTTATTCATTTGCTGCGTCCTCCTGCACGGTCGTCAGCCAGTCAATCAATTCGTCGCGGCTGTACAGCTGGAGCGTCACCTGATTCGGCAGACAGATAATCATGTTGCCCAGAATGCGTGTGTCCTTGTTTTCCAGCGTCACTTCGCCCTGCTCCACGCAATCCTGATTTTCACAGTTCGCCTCGTGCATGTCGATGCTCGTCGGGGTGACATGGACGATGTTGATGCAGTCGCCGTGGCGGAGGCGATAATAGCCCTCTTCGGTCAGCGGAATCGGCTGATACGTCTTGTCACCGACGGTGACGACGAGGAATGCTTCCACCTGCGACAGGTCGGGGGTGGCGGTGGCTTCGGGGACGTCTGTGACTTCCGGCGCGGCAGTCGCTTCCGGTGCCGCGGTGATTTCGGGGGTTGCCGCTGCCTCCGGTGTGCTGGTCGCAAGCTCTGTTGGTGCTTCGGTTGGCGCTTCGGTCGGCGCTTCCGTTGCGGTCATGGGCAGCAAAGGCGCATTGGCGTCTACATTCGCGGGCGCGTTCCGCCGCAGCACAACCATCAGCACCGCCACAATCAGCAGCAGCGCTGTCACAATCAGCACATTGCACCACAGGATATTCCGCTTCGCCTTAGGATTCGTTTCCTTCTTCATACCCGTTCCGCACAATCCTTTCGTTATTGAGTATCCCCATCATACAACGCCGAGTCGGATTCGTCAAGGGGCGCGCGCAGGTGTTACAAACTTGTCACAAAGCGGCGAATCCATCCCGATGTCAGCAGGCGCTTTTGCCCGTCTTATTGGAAGCGGAACGCATTAGTCCGCGCCGCCCCATGGCAACGAAACCGACAATATCCGCAATCAGCCAGCCCGCCGGAATTGCCAGCCAAATCGCCATCATGCCGAAATGCGGCGCGAAGGCGTAGGACAGCACGACGCGCAGCCCAAGCGAAAGCACCGTCAGGACGATGCTCATGCCCGCCTGCTCCAAACCGCGGAAAATGGCATAAAGCAGGAACAGGAAGCCGATGCCGATGTAGCACAGCCCCTCGGTGCGCAGGTACGTTACGCCGATGGAAAGAGACTCCGCCGATGCATTTTTGAGGAACACGAGCAGCAGCGGCTCAGCGAAAATCGCCACGAGCGTGGAAACAATCAGGCAGAAGCCGCCGGAAAGCAGGAACGCTGTGCGGATGCCGTGACGGAGGCGCTGCGGCTGATTCGCCCCCTGATTCTGGGCGACGAAGATCGCGAAGCCGTTGCCGAAGTCCTGCGCGGGGCTGTACGCCAGCGAGTCAATCTTCACGCCGGCGGTGAATGCCGCCATCGCTGCCAGACCGAAGCTGTTCACGAGACTCTGCACACACAGGATGCCGAAATTCATGATGGACTGCTGAATGCTGGTCATGGCAGAGACGGAGAAGATGCGCCTGAACAGCGCACGGTCGGGGCGCAGGTCGTGCTGCGAGGGCGTCAGCGCCGGAACGCGGAAGAGCACATAACCTAAGCACAGGAAACCGGACAGTACTTGCGAAATAAGCGTCGCGACGGCAGCGCCCGCCACGCCCCACGGCAGCACCGCCACGAACAGAAAGTCCAGCGCGACGTTCGTCAGCGACGAAATCAGCAGGAAAACCAGCGGCGCGGTTGAATTGCCAACGGCGCGGAGCATACACGCCCCGAAGTTATACAGGAACGTCGGGATGATGCCGATGAACACAATCAAGAGGTAGCGGGAGAGAACGCCCTGCGCTTCAGGCGGAATGCGCAGGAGCGCCATCATGACGGGCAGGAGCGCGTAGGACAGGATGGTCAGCAGCGCTGATACGCCCGCAATCAGCACAAACGCATTGCCGACCGCTTTGCGCACGCCGGCATCGTCTTTCTGCCCGAAAAGCTGGCTGACAACCACGCCGCTGCCCATGCACAGCCCGGTGACGATGCTCGTGAGCAGAATCATGACGGAAAACGCACTGCCGACGGCGGCAAGGGCGATTTCACCGCAGTATCGCCCGACGACGAAGGTGTCCACGAGGTTATAAAGCTGCTGGAGCAGATTGCCCGCCATCAGCGGCAGAGAAAAACGGAGCAATCCGCGGAAAATCGAACCATGGGTCAAGTCAACATTCATAATAAAGGAATTCTCCTTTCACTGCACAGGATAGTATAGGTGAAAAAACGGGAAACGTCAAGTATGGCGCAAAGGCAGAGAAATCAAGGCAAAGAACGAAAAAACACAAAAAAAACAATTTTGGCGCGAAAACGATTTCACATCGTTAAATCAAGGGGTTGCTGTGAAAGTGGGGAATTTTGCAGGAAGATTGGTCAAAAATTGCAAGCGGCAAGCCCTTGACAACCCTGCGTCAATTCCTCTATAATGAATATCAACGTATCATTTGCATCGTGTCATCTGGTACGAAATGAATTGGAGGGGTTAGACCATGAAGAAGATTCTCTCTCTGGTCCTGTCTGCGTGCATGATGCTGAGTGCGGCTGCGCTGGCAGAAGGCACGTTCACGCCTGCTGATTCCTACGATGTCGGTGAGCGCGTGTACAACGCGGGCACTGTCACGCTGGAAAAGAGCGAGGGGAGCGCGCAGACGGTTTCTACCGATCAGTATGTCGGCGAAGCTGGCAAGGACTACACCGATGAAAAGGTGTACACCTACAACAGCTACACCCCCGGCATTAACTCTTCTCTGAACTGGGACCCGCTCTCCTGGGAAACGAACGAAGACACTGATATTTTGAACAATGTCAGCTCTGGTTTCTACACCTTCGTTCTGAATTCCGAAAAGAATGGCTACTCCGTCATGCCCGAACTGGCTGCTGAAATGCCGGTGGACGTGACTGCTGAGTATGTCGGTCAGTACGGCGTGAAGGAAGGCGAGACCGCCAAGGCTTGGCGTATCGCGCTGAACAAGCTCGCCAAGTGGGAAGATGGCACCCCCATCACCGCTGATGACTATGTGTACTCTATGCAGCAGCTGCTCAACCCGAAGATGCTGAATCGCCGCGCTGACAGCTACTATGCTGGCGAGTTCGTCATCTACAACGCGAAGAACTACCTCTACGCGGGCAAGACGACCTATGACCTGATTGCAGACACTGCCGAGAACCTCATTGCCGCCGGCACCGATGTGTACCTCGACATGAGCGCTTGGGGCATGGTTGGCGCGCTGGACGCGGAGGGCAATCCCGCGCCGCAGTATGTGAACATTGCGGACAACACGATGTACCGCGATGCTTCTGTTGAAGACGAAACCGCTGCCGAAGCGTGGGTCTCCGCAAAGTACCTGTTTGACAACTACTTTGCCGCGGGTCAGCAGTATGAGTCCATGCAGGCTCAGTACCTGTACACCGCCAGCGTTGCGGATGCCGCAACGTGGGACGAAGTTGGCTTCAAGAAGGTTGACGATTACACCGTTGACTTCATCCTGGCCAACCCCGTGAACGAAGCGAACTTCTATGTGCCCTACAACCTGTCTTCCTCCTACCTGGTCTACAAGCCCGTTTACGAAGCCTGCAAGACCTTCTACAAGGACGGCAAGGAAGTTGCCACCGAGGAAGAAGCGGACGAAGTGAAGACCAAGTACGGCCGTTCCGTAGAGAACACGGTTTCCTACGGCCCGTACAAGCTGTCTTCCTTCGAACTGGACAAGGAATACACCCTGACCCGCAATGACAACTGGTATGGCTATCATGACGGCAACCACGTCGGCCAGTATCAGACGGACATCTACAAGGTGACCTGCATTGCTGACCACGCGACCCAGGTGCTGGCGTTCGAAAAGGGCGAGATTGATGACATCGCTCTGCAGGCGGACGACCTGAAGAAGTACGGCAACAGCAAGTACATCAAGTACGGCCCGAACAACGGCTACACCACCAAGCTGACCATGAACACCGACTATGAGAAGCTGCTGTCTCACGGCACCAATAGTCAGGTTCTGGTGATCCCGGAATTCCGTCAGGCGATTTCTTACTCCTATGACCGTAAGGAATTTGCTTCCTCCTTCACCGCGGCTGGCACGGCTGGCTTTGGCCTGATCAACGAACTGTACTGCTATGACCCCTTCACCGGCGCGCTGTATCGTGACAGCGAACCCGCGAAGGCAGTCCTCTGCCGTCTGTTCGACCTGACCTGGGGCGAGGGCGGCGACTACGACACCCTCGACGAAGCGTACGAAGCCATGACCGGCTACGAGGTCGAAAAGGCGCGCGCGCTGATGGCGGTTGCGTATGACAAGGCTGTTGCTGCTGGCATCTACGATGGCACCAGCGACATCAAGATTGACCTGCGCGTGTACCAGAGCGACGCTATCTACGTCAACATGTTCAACTACCTGAACGCCGCGCTGAAGAACGCTTGCGTTGGCACGCCGTTTGAAGGCAAGGTCGAAATGACCATGACCGTGGACACCGACTACTACGAAACCATGCAGTCCGGCAACGCGGACATGATCTTCACCACTTGGGGCGGCGCGACGATGGCTCCCTTCGGTGTGTTCGGCAACTGCTACACCGACGATGCGTACGGCAACGGCAACCAGAACGAATACGGCTATGACACCACCACCATCGACATTGTTTACAATGTGGAAGGCGTTGGCGAAATCACCGACACCCTGCAGAACTGGGCGAACTGGTGCAACAGCCAGAAAGTTCCGTCCATCGAGGAAAAGCTGGGCAAGTTCGCTGATTACACCTACGACACTCGTCTGCAGTTTGCGACCGCTGTCGAAGGCGCGTTCATGAACTGGTATCCCTGCTCCTCCATCTACTACCGCAACAGCGCGAGCATGAACTCCCAGAAGGTGAACACCGTTGTTGATACCTACGTCACGCTGATCGGCTTCGGCGGCATCCAGTACATGACGTACAACTACGATGACGCTGAGTGGGCGGACTACATTGCCAACAACACCCTGGAATACTAATTCAAGGCGCACATTTGCCGTGATTCTCTGAAACTCGGCACGGGCATGGGGGCCTTTTGACCCCCATGCCCGATGTGCGTGTTAAAAAACGGTTGATTTTCGGGCGTTTCTTAAGGGGACGCTATGATTCCAAAGAGAAAAGTACAGAATAGTGATTCCTTAAGAAATGCCCAATAGGGATTCAATCCAGTCAGGCAAGCCCAGTCCGCGGTGATGCGCATCTCCAGCCGCATCCTCCGCGACCCCGTCACGGGTGGGGCGACGCACTCTGACGGCCGGAAGCAGGGGGGCAGCAGGGTTTCCCGCCCCTTCCGCTCAATATGAAAAACGGAGGTAACGTGGAATGTCCAAAAATGGTATGACACGATACATCATCAAGCGTGTCCTGTACATGTTCCTGGTGCTGTTCATCATCATGACCATGTGCTTTATCCTGATTAAGCTGCTGCCGCTGCCCGCCGTCCGCGAAATGGGCCGCGACATCAACCTCGTGCTCGCCAAGCGCGAAAAGATGGGCTACAACAAGCCGATCATGGTGCAGTACTTCCTGTACCTGAAGAGCATCCTGACCGAATGGGACTGGGGCGTCGGCGAGCAGATGTATGAAGGCATGGGTGTTTGGGCTGTCATGATGCAGAAGCTGCCCTACACGGTGCTGGTCAACCTGTATTCTATCCTGATTGCGATTCCGCTGGGTCTTGCTTTCGGCATCTATGCGGCGCTGAAGAAGAACAAGTGGCAGGATAACTTCATTTCCACCATGGTCATGGTCTTCATCTCGGTGCCAAGCTATGTGTACGCCTTCCTGGTGCAGTACTTCCTGTGCTTCAAGCTCGGCTGGTTCCCCTTGCAGGCGGCAAGTTTGTCACAGGCAGGCGGGTCACTGTTCAGCTGGACGATGTTCGTATCGCTGATTCCGGCGGTGCTGTCGCTGGGCTTCGGCGTTGTGGCAGGTCTGACGCGCTACACCCGTGCGGAGCTGAGCGAGGTGCTGACCGGTGACTACATGCTGCTGGCGCGCACGAAAGGTCTGACCAAGGCACAGGCAATTTCCCGTCACGCGCTGCGCAACGCAATGGTCGTCATCCTGCCGATGATTATTGGTGAATTCATCGGTATTCTGGGCGGCTCGATGATTATCGAAAACATCTTCGGCATTCCCGGCATCGGCAACCTGTACATCAACTCCATCAATGTCCGCGATTATAATTTCTTCATGGCGCTGAACGTGTTCTATACGGCAATCGGCCTGGTTTCGGGCATTGTCATTGACATCAGCTACGGGTTTATTGACCCGCGCATCAGAATGGGGTCGAAGAAATGATGGAAAAAAATCTGTATCCGGAAATCCCGCAGGAGAAGTTTGCGTTTATTCACAAGGATGAGCGCATCCATGACGAAAAGCTGCAGACCAAGTCCATCAGCTATCTGGGCGACGCGTGGCTGCGCTTCCGCAAGAACAAGTCCTCCGTTGTGGCGTTCTGCCTGATTGTGTTCCTGCTGCTGTTTGCCATCATCACGCCGTTTGTCTCGCCGTACACGGTGCAGTTCCGCGACGGCTACTACAAGTCGGTGCTGCCGAAGAACACGCTGTTTGAAAACGCGGGCTTCTGGGATGGCGCGCGCAAGGAAAAGGTCAGCGAAATCGGCTACCATTACTATAACGCCATCGGTCAGGAAACGGGCGTGCCGGTCGTGAAGAAGGAATACGACCACTACACCGATGCCAATGGCGTGACGTACTACAACCTGCGCGTGGATTCCTACGCGCTGGTCGGCTTCGCGTATGTCAACCTGAGCGAAACGGAATACAATAACCTGATGGCGTATCAGAACGAGAAGGACATTCAGGTCATCTACCCGCTGCAGAAGACCCACAATTCGCAGTACATGATGGGCAACGGCGGCGCGAACTTCTGGTACCAGCTCAAGGACGAGAGCGTGAACACCAACGGTGATCCGGCGCTGGATGAAAACGGCAGCCTGATTCCGAACTACCTCACGTCCGACAACCCGAACAAGGCGAACTACAACAGCAAGCGCATTGCCGGCGACGACGGCGCGGATGGGCAGTGGTACACCTACGCCCAGAAGAACCAGACTGGCTACCGCGTGCGTGTGCACTATCTGGAGTACTTCCGCTATGTCAACGGCTATGAACCCACGTTCATTTTCGGCACGAACAACTACGGGCAGGATATTTTCACCTGCTTGGCAGTCGGCGCGCGCCTGAGCTTCCTGCTGTCCATCGTCGTGGCGAGCATCAACTTCATCCTCGGCGTGCTGTACGGCTCCATCGAGGGCTACTACGGCGGCGCGGTTGACATGGTGATGGAGCGTATCTCCGACGTGCTGAACAGCGTGCCGTTCATGGTCGTCGCAACCCTGTTCCAGCTGCACTTGGCGGAAAAGGTGGGCGTGCTGCCATCCCTGCTGTTCGCTTTCGTTTTGACCGGCTGGGTCGGTACGGCGGCGCGTGTGCGTACGCAGTTCTACCGCTTCAAGGGTCAGGAATACGTCCTGGCGGCGCGCACGCTGGGCGCATCCGACGCTCGCTTGATTTTCAAGCACATCTTCCCGAACAGCCTGGGCACCATCGTGACCGGCGCGGTCATGACCATCCCCGGCGTCATTTTCTCCGAATCCATGCTCAGCTACCTGCACATCATCAATCTGGAAACGTCGTCGCTGACTTCCATCGGCACGCTGCTTTCCGGCGGTCAGGCGTACTTGAGCACCTACCCCCACATCATCATGTTCCCGGCAATCTTCATCGCCATTTTGGAAATTGCTTTCAACCTGTTTGGTAATGGCCTGCGCGACGCGCTGAATCCTTCGTTGAGAGGAGCGGACGACTGATATGGCAAAGCTGGAAGTCCGAAACTTGACCATCTCCTTCCGCACAAACAACGGTGCGGTTCGCGCAGTGCGCGATATTTCCTTCAATCTGGAGGAAGGCGAAACGCTCGCCATCGCCGGTGAATCCGGTTCCGGCAAGTCCGTCACCACCCGTGCTATCATGGGCATTCTGGCGGGCAACGCCATGGTGGATGCGGGCGAAATCATCTACGACGGCAAGGATTTGCTGAAGATTCCGGAAGAAGAGTTCCACACCCTGCGCGGCCACAAGCTGGCCATGGTGTTCCAAGACCCGCTGAGCGCCCTGAACCCTATCATGCGCATCGGCAAGCAGCTGACGGAAGCCATGCTGCTGAACAACAAGGAACGCCGCCGCGATGGCAAGGAACGCTTCAACAGCCTGCTGGCGCAGCTCGAAAAGACGATGGTGGCGGATGCCGAGGCGCGCGGACAGGGCGCACAGGCGCGCGAAGCCATCCATGCCAAAACGAAGCAGTTCGACCACTTTGCTTCCGTTGGGTTGAAGATGGAATATACCTATAAGGAAGCAATGGAATCCATCGTTGAGTGCATGGACGGCATGGATGAAATCGACAATGCCATCCTGACGAGCAAGGACAAGGATGTCCGCGAAATCTGCGGCCGCATCCGTAAGTCCCTGAAGCATATCTTCGACCCGTACACCTTCGATGAGAATGACCCGGAAATCGCAAAGTGGCATACGGCGCTGGAAGGCTTCCAGAAGAACTACACGCGCCGCCGCGAAAGCGAAATGCGCGCGCTGATGGCGGACATGACCGCTAAGCTGGGCGCGATGGTGAATGCGCAGGAGCCGAACTTCTTCTGCATCGGCTATCTGGCGGCGAGTGGCAAAACGCCCGACCCGAAAAAGCAGTCCATCACCGAGCTGAACCAGATGGCGCGCGAAACGCTCGACCGCGAGTTCATGATTGACTTCTTGCAGGACATTGCTCACGCGCTCCAGTACTCCAGCCAGCAGGCGGCGAAATCGCAGCAGGCGGCGGTGGATGCGCTCCGCAGCGCCTTGAAGGTCTATCAGCAAAAGCCGCTGAACGAGGGCGAATGCAAGGAAGCGCTGCACAAATCGGCTGCGGCGGTTGAAGCAGCCATCGACAAGCTGCAGCTGGATAAGGACAATCAGGCGTACGTCTACCGTTCGGGGGCACAGTCTTACATCGACCGCTATGCTCGCTCCAAGACGCACAATCCGAAGGAAGAAAAGCGCTACGCCCGCGAGCAGAAGAAGTTTGAGGCGCAGAAGGCGAAGGGCAAGAATCCGCCGTCCGTCATCCCGAAAAACCTGATTGACGCGGATATGGCGCAGCACAACCTCTGCGAAATGACCCGGAGCCTGCTGGAGCACTTTGAGGAACTTATCGCGGCGAGTGAGACAAAGGACTTTGACGTGCTGGCGGTGGAAATGGTGGACTACATGAAGGCGCGCGCGCAGGATTATGCCTTCAAGCTCACCAAGGGCATGGCACGCCACCGCGCCATCGAATTGATGAAGGAAGTCGGTATTCCGGAGCCGCACAAGCGCTTCTATCAGTATCCCTTTGAGTTTTCCGGCGGTATGCGTCAGCGCATTGTTATCGCTATTGCGCTGTCCGCGAACCCGGATATCCTCATCTGCGATGAACCGACAACCGCATTGGATGTGACCATTCAGGCGCAGATTCTGGAACTGATTAACCGCCTGAAGAAGGAACGCCGCCTGTCGGTCATCTTCATCACGCACGACCTTGGCGTTGTGGCGAACATGGCGGACCGCATTGCCATCATGTACGCCGGCAAGATTGTCGAGTACGGCACGGCGGATGATGTGTTCTACGACCCGCGCCACCCGTATACATGGGCGCTGCTGTCCTCCATGCCGGACTTGGAGACGCGCGAGAAGCTGGAAGCTATCCCCGGTACGCCGCCGGATATGATTCTGCCGCCGAAGGGCGATGCTTTCGCCGCGCGCAACAAGTACGCGATGGAAATCGACTTTGAGGAACAGCCGCCGATGTTCCATGTCAGCGAGACGCATATGGCGGCGACGTGGCTGCTGCATCCGAATGCGCCGAAGGTAAATCCGCCGGCGATTGTGGTGGAACGCATTGAACGCATGAAGAAGGAGCAGGCCGAACGAGAGGCAGCAGAAGCCTTGCAGAACGCGAAGAAAGGAGCCGCCGAAGCATGAAAATCGCAAAGGGAATCGCCTCGGTGCTGAAAACGATTGGGCTGGTGGTTATGGCCATCGCTATCGTAATGAGCATCTATGTTGTGGCGAATGACGGTGCGGGATGGTCTACGCTATCGGGGGCGCTGCGCTCTTATCAGCAGAACGCTTCCGTGGTTACGCGCGCTTGGTTCGACAAGCAGTATTTCTCCGCCATGATTGATGCCGCGTCCACCAAGACGCTGGGCGGGGACGTGCGCCAGAATCGCGCGCTGACGTTCTATACGACGTGGGTGAACGAACTGGCAGCGGGGCAGGACGCGCTGTCCAAGCAGAAGCTGGATGCTTTCTGCGCTGATTTCGATCAGAATTTCGACGTGGATGCGTATCTGACGCTCTATGAGCAGCAGGAAAGCGGCAGCGACAGCCGCTTGCTGGCGGAATCGTTTGACTACCTGAACAAAGTCATGACGCCGGCGGCGCCCAAGGGCAAGCCGATTAAGATTGCCACCGCCAATACCGAACCGGATGTTGCAGCGTTCTACGAAACGTTTGCGCAGGAGCACGGCGAAGAAGCAGGCAGCTATCTGGAATTTGTGGAAACGCTGACGACGATGGTTCGTGCGTCGGTGGATGCGGGCAACAAGCCGGCTTCCATGAAGAAATATCTGAATGCACTGAGCTTTGAGGACTACGCCGCTGCACTGGCGGAGCAGCGCACGCTGGAGCGCGTCGACACGGAGGATATCCGCGACGAGTTTGCCGCGCTGGTGGAGCAGAAGAAGCAGGGCGAAGCGATTGACTTGGAAGCGTTCGTGCAGAGCAAGTACGAGGCGCTTCAGGCACGCTATCCGAGCGAAAACCTCGGCACGCTGGATGTGTTCGCGACGACGCTGTTGGAGCGGATGCAGAGCGAAGACTTTGACGGCTCGCTCAGCAGCCTGCTGAAGGCGGTTCAGGTGTCCGTGGCAGCAGCGCCGACTTACCAGACCGCGCTGAAGTCTCTGGCAGAAACGACCGTCAAGAAGTCTGATGACAGCAACGCCATTTCGCTGGTGATTGCGCTGTGGTGGCTGGCGGCACGCTGGGTGTGGCTGTGGCTGGTTGGCATCGTGCTGCTGGTAATCGCGCGTGTGATGAACGCCATCACGGACAAGGTGACGCTGGCTCGTCTGGAGCACGCGGGCATTGAGGAAGAAAGCGACGTCCTCCTGCGTGTCAATCACCTGAAGCAGTATTTCCGCAGCGGCGACTATATCAACAAGGCCGTCGATGATGTCAGCTTCTACATCAAGAAGGGCGAAGTCTTTGGTCTGGTGGGCGAGTCTGGCTGCGGCAAGACCACGACGGGCCGCACCATCATCAACCTGTACGACCCGACCGAGGGTGACGTGTACTTCCAGGGTCTGCGCATTTCGTCCACGCAGAACGGTCTGCCGGTGCTGATTCGCAGCCTGAAAAACGACTTCGAGGAAAAGCAGCGCCAGATGAAGGCCGCGCTGAAGGAGAAAACGGAGAAGAATCCGGCGCAGGCGGCGGCGCTGAAGGCGGAATACGACCAGAAGATTAAGGAAATGCGCAAGGAACTGAAGGAGAAAATCCGTCAGGCCCGCACGAACGCATTGGAATCTTCTGTGGAAAAGAGCAAGTGCGTCGAGAAGTACCGCGAGAAGCGCAAGGCTGAGCTAACCGCGGCGTTTGAGGCAGACAGCAAGACGCTGTCCGGTCAGGCGCTGGAGGAACGGAAGGCGCGCTACGAGCAGGACATGAAGGTTGCCGCGAAGGACAACATCATGACCAAGATGCAGATGATTTTCCAAGACCCGATTGCCTCGATTAACCCGCGCATGACTGTGCGTGAGATTATCGCAGAAGGCCTGAAAATCCGCGGCATCAGGGACGAAAAGTATATCGACGAAAAGGTCTACGAGGTGCTGGATCTGGTTGGTCTGGTGCGCGAGCACGCCGACCGCTATCCGCATGAATTCTCCGGCGGCCAGCGCCAGCGTATCGGCATTGCCCGCGCCATCGTGCTGGAGCCCGACCTCATCATCGCCGACGAACCCATTTCCGCGCTGGACGTGTCGATTCAGGCACAGGTTATCAATCTGCTGAACGACCTGCGCAACAAGATGGGCTTGACCATCATGTTTATTGCGCATAACCTGTCCGTCGTCAAGTACTTCTCCGACCGCATCGGTGTCATGTACTACGGCAAGCTGGTGGAGCTGGCGGATTCCGACGAGCTGTTCGAGCATCCGCTGCATCCGTACACCAAGTCGCTGCTGTCCGCGATTCCGTACCCGGATCCGCATCACGAGAAGCATCGGCAGCGCATTGAGTACAAGCCCCTGAAGGAGCATGACTACTCGGTGAACAAGCCGTCCCTGCGGGAAATCAAACCCGGACACTTCATCAACTGCAACGACGAAGAGTTTGAACGGTATAAGAAGGAGCTTGGGCTTTGAAAAAATCAAAGCGGGCGATGCCCTACTGGATTTGCATCGCCATCGGCGCGCTGATATTTGCTGGCGTTGCGTCGATGCGCAGTATCTGGACGCTGAGCGAGCGGGAAGAAATCCTGAGCGGTTTGTGCGACGCGCTTTTTGTGCCGGGGGCGCTGCTGACCTGTGTGGGTCTGCTGACGTTCACGGCGCGCGAAGGTGTGCTGGACATCATTTCCTACGGTTTCCGAAACCTGCTGGTGCTTTTCGCGCCCGGAAAGCATAAGCATCAGCACTACTACGACTACAAGATGGCGAAGGAAGCCAACCGCGGCAAGGCCACGCATGCGCCGCTGCTGGTTGGGCTGGCGTTCATCCTGCTGGCCGGCGTGTGCCTCATCTTCTATTACTACGGTCTTTGATTTGCTACCTGAGAAAGCCGCCTTCGAGAAATCGGGGGCGGTTTTTCTCTACCTCCGGTGTTGTTTTCGACGCATAATCATGGTATAATGCAGACAGCGTTTCTGACGCACTAAGATGAAGGGGGATTCTCTTCCATGAACAAGATTCTTTCGACGAAAAACGCACCCGCCGCGATTGGCCCGTATTCGCAGGGCGTTCAGGCGGGCAATACGGTGTATGTGTCCGGACAGCTGTATTTTGTGCCGGAAACGGGCGAACTGCTGGAAGGCACGATTGGTGAGATGACTGAGCAGTGCATGAAGAACATTGCCGCGATTCTGGCGGAAGCGGACTGCACGTTGGCGGACATCGTGAAAACGACGATTTTCCTGAAGGATTTGAACGACTTTGCCGCGGTGAATGAAGCCTACGGGAAGTTCTTCCCGCAGAATCCGCCGGCGCGCGCGTGTGTGCAGGTAGCGAAGCTGCCGCGGGATGCAAAGGTGGAGATTGAGGCGATTGCGGTGAAGGGCTAATCACCGCAGGTGATTGTTCTTTGGGACGGCATGGCTGTTCTTTTAATAGCGGCTTGCGATTGTCGCAGGGATTTCGCCTCTACGGAGGCGACAAGGGGGCAATGAAAACAGGTGAAGCCTGCGGTCGCCCCCTTGACCCCTTCGCCGGTCGCCTCCCATGCAGCTTGAATTTTTCCGTTACTTTTTATGGATAAACACACGGAAGAAGTCTGAGAGTGAAGTCAACTCAATCGCTCGGAAGGGTCAAGGGGCAGCGCCCTTTGCATCTTCCGATGTAAGGAGAAGATAGATGAGTAAGCATATACTGCTGGTGCATGATCTGGCGGGCTACGGGAAAGTGTCGCTGAGCGCAATGATGCCGGTGCTGTCGCATATGGGACATCACTTGTACACGCTGCCGACGGCGCTGGTGAGCAACACGCTGGATTACGGGAAATTCTACATTCAGGAAACGACGGAATACATGCGCCAGTCGCTGAAAGTCTGGGCGGAACTGGGATTCTCGTTCGATGTGGTGTCCACAGGGATGATTCTGTCAGCGGAACAGGCGGCGCTGGTGTCCGATTTCTGTGAGCAGTCCGCGAAGAAAGGCGCGTTGGTCTTTGTTGACCCCATCATGGGCGACGAGGGCAAGCTGTACAACGGCGTAGGGGAGGAAACCGTCGCCCATATGCGCAAGATGGTCGCCGTGGCGGACTGCATCGTGCCGAACTACACCGAGGCGGCGTATCTGGCGGACATGCCCTATCACGAGGACATGACCGAGGAAGAAGCGCGCGCGCTGACGATTCGCCTGCACGAAATGGGCGCGAAATCCGTCGTCGTGACGAGCGCGAAGGTGGACGGCGAGAACTGCGTCGTCGGATATGACGGCACGGAGGGCGAATTTTTCCGCATCCCGTTCGACCTCATTCCGGTGCGCTTCGTCGGCACGGGCGATATTTTCGCCGCAGTGATGCTGGGGTGGCTGGTGGACGGCGTGCCGCTCCAAGAATCGACGCACCGCGCAATGGACGCCGTGCGCACGATGATTGACCGCAACCGCGACAAGGAGGACAAGTACCTCGGCATCCCGATTGAAACGTGTTTGGAGGTGCTGGACGAATGAAGCGCCCGCGCCTGCGCATCACGCTGATTGACCGCAAGGGCAGCTGCCCCTGCCATCATGGGCATAAAATCGGCGATTCGTGGGATTTTGACACCGAGCGCGGTCAACTCTGCCCGATGGCGATGCACGTTGCGTTCCTATATGCGGATATCCTCCGCTATGGCGGCAGCATCCCCGGTCAGCCGGACGGCACAGCGGTGTTCTCCTGCCCGGATGCGGACACGCTGAACATCTTCCGCGTGGAGCGGATAGAGGAATAACGCCCGGACGCGGGGCATATCCTCCTTACCGAATCGGAAGGAGGGGAATTGCCCTATGACAGGAACACAGACCGTGCGCCGGACGACAACGCGCGCACGCCGCGGCGGCTCGATGCAGCTGCTGCGCGGGCTGGGCGCGGCGATGCTGACGACCATCATTGTCGTGGCGGTTTTTGCGCTGCTGATGCAGTGGGTGAAGCCGACGGAGGAGACCGTGCGCATCTTCAACCAGCTGCTGAAGGTCGTTTCCGTCGCTATCGGAACGTACATCGCCGTTGGGCGCGGTCAGGAAGGCGGACTGCTGCGCGGTTCGTTGATTGGGCTGCTGTACATGGCGCTGGGCGTGGCGGCCTATGCGCTGCTGAGCGGTCAGGGCGCGCCGTGGACGGCATATTTGGCTGATCTTGCTATGGGAACGGCGACCGGCGGGATAATCGGCGCGATTGTGTCGAATATTTCCGGAAAGTGATTGCAATTAGACCCCGAATCGTGTATAATGCCCATATACCCCTTTTTAAGAAATGGAGGATTACAACTATGAAGCATATCGAAACCATCCAGAAGCCCTGCCTGAAGAACTCTCTGGCCCACGGCGGCTGCGGCGAATGCCAGGCATCCTGCCAGTCCGCTTGCAAGACCAGCTGCACCGTCGCCAACCAGTCCTGCGCCAACAAGGAAAACAGCGACGTGCTCGCGGGCAACGAGGGCAAGCTCAACCGTCTGTATAACCGGAAGTAATGATACGCTTTCCAGATTCGTCTGGCAATCGTATCCGGTTCGGGACAGGCAAAGGCGGAGGCGGCATCATGCGCCTTCGCTTTTTTCGGGTGCAAGGGTGCAAAAAGTATCCTTGCGGTTTATCTAACTCAGGAGGAATAATAGCAATGATTCATACCTTCAAGGCGGTTGGTCAGCCGATGCTGCTGGACGTAGGCAGCGGCGCTGTTCACGCCATCGACGACATGGCGTTTGACGTGCTGGAAATGTGGAATGACCACACGCCGGAAGAGATTCGGGATGCGCTGAAAGAGAAGTATACGGCGCAGGAGCTGGACGAAGTTATCGGTGAACTGAAGCAGCTCGAAGAACTCGGCGCGCTCAACGCCCCGGATAATTATGATGACGTGAAGCAGGTGACCGAGCCGGGCGTGGTGAAGTCCATGTGCCTGCACGCGGCGCATGACTGCAACCTGCGCTGCAAGTACTGCTTCGCGGCGACGGGCGACTTCTGCATGGGCGAGCGCAAGCTGCTGCCCTACGAGGTCGGCAAGGCGGCAATTGACTGGCTGGTGGCGCACTCCGGCAAGCGCGTCAATCTGGAACTGGACTTCTTCGGCGGCGAACCGTTGATGAACTTCCCCGTCGTCAAGCAGCTGGTGGAATACGGCCGCTCCATCGAGAAGGAAAAGAACAAGCACTTCAAGTTCACAATGACGACGAACTGTGTGCTGATGAACGACGAAATCATGGACTTTCTGAACAAGGAAATGAGCAACGTCGTCATCTCCATCGACGGCCGCCGCGAAGTGCATGACCGGATGCGCCCGACCATCAACGGCAAGGGCAGCTATGACATCATCATGAACAAGGCGCAGGAGTTCGTCCGCCGCCGCAATGCCTGCGACAAGGAATATTACGTCCGCGGTACGTTTACCGGCTTCAACAAGGATTTCGGCAACGACGTGCTTCATTTGGCGGATCAGGGCTTTGACCAGATCAGCGTCGAGCCGGTTGTGACCGACCCGAAGTGCGAATACGCCCTGCGCGAGGAAGATTTGCCCGAAATCCGTGAGGAATACGAGCGCTTGGCGCAGATTTATATGGATCGCCGCGCGAACGGCAAGTGGTTCAACTTCTTCCACTTCATGGTGGACTTGGAGGGAGGCCCGTGCCTGCGCAAGCGTTTGACCGGCTGCGGCGCGGGCAACGAGTATGTTGCGGTAACGCCCGACGGCGATATTTACCCCTGCCACCAGTTTGTCGGCCGCGACGGCTACCGCATGGGCAGTGTGCTGGACGGCACGTTCGACCGCGACATTCAGGCGAAGTTTGCGCACAACACGGTGCTGAACAAGGAGAAGTGCCGTGACTGCTGGGCGCGTTTCTTCTGCTCCGGCGGCTGCGCTGCGAATGCCGAAGCCTTCCATGGCGACATCTCCCAGCCCTACGACATGGAGTGCCAGATGGAGCGGAAGCGCCTTGAATGCGCAATGGCGATTTATGCGAAGGAGCGCGCCGCCCGCATGGCGAAGGAAACGAAGGAGTGACCCAAGGGGCTTTGCCCCTTGACCCCACCAGAGGCTCTGCCTCTG
>OCHJ01000769.1_pt1 | contig 33597 bp, 21 predicted proteins | sample 1538381 | NCBI WGS metagenome assembly OCHJ01 (sample SAMN04571688, study PRJEB22368) | human gut metagenome | biome: human gut; material: stool | host: Homo sapiens | place: Luxembourg | collected 2012-06-29 | reverse complement strand
ACCCCGCCAAAGGGTCTTCGACCCTCTGGACTCCCTTTTTCGCGATTGAGCAGGTGACTTTTCCATACTACTTCCGCGTGTTACGTTCTGAAAAGCTGCGGTACAGCTCAACAAACTTAGATGCGGTGCGAAGGTTTCCAAAGGGCGATCGCAAAGCCCTTTGGTCGCGCCCGCAGGCGCGAAAACCCTGCGCCACAAAAAAGACTATTGCAATGGAAACAAGTGGCTTACTTGCGGTTGGCGGTTTCCGCCAGTTCCAGCCCTGCGTTGTTCTCGCAGGCAAGGCGGATGCTCCACTCGTTCTCAAACAGCAGCACATCGCGGTCGCGGCTGTCCTTTGCGCGCCCGGACGTGGATGTCAGCTTCAGCTGGTCGATGGGCTTGGGCGTGCTCACCACCCACCGCACGAAGCGGAAGGGCATGGACTCCATCACAATGTCCACCTGATACTCGGTTTTCAGCCGGTGCTCCAGCACTTCAAACTGCAGCACGCCAACGACGCCGACCATGAATTCTTCGCGCCCCGTCTCTGTGCGGATGAAGGTCTGAATGGCGCCCTCTTCCGCCAGCTGGGTGATGCCCTTCTGGAACTGCTTGCGCTTCATGGAATCCGCCGGACGCACGCGGGAGAAGAATTCCGGCGCAAAGACCGGGATGTTCTCGTAGTGCAGCTTCGGGCCGCCGGAGAGCGTATCGCCAAGCTGATAGATGCCGGGGTCGAACAGACCGATGATGTCGCCCGCCCATGCTTCCTCCACGGCTTCGCGTTCGTCCGCCATGAACTGCTGGGGCTGTTTGAGCGCGACGGTCTTGTTCGTCCCGGAGTGCCAGACCTCCATGCCTTTCTCGAACGCGCCGGAGACGATGCGCATGAATGCCAGCCGGTCACGGTGCGCGGGGTTCATGTTCGCCTGAATCTTGAAGATGAAACCGGAGAAGTACGGCTCTTCGGGCTGAATGTCACCGATGTCGCTCTTGCGGGGCAGGGGCGGTGGCGTGTATTGCAGGAAGCGCTCAAGGAACGGCTCAACGCCGAAGTTGGTGACGGCGGAACCGAAGAACATCGGCGTCAGCTCACCGCGGCGCACCTTGTCGAGGTCGAAAGCGTCGCCCGCTTCGTCCAGCAGGTCGATTTCCTCCGCCAGCCGCTCGCGGTAGTGCTTTGCCAGCACATGCTCCAGCGCGGGGTCGTCAATGGCGATGTCAGTCTTCTGCACCATCGATTTGCCGTGGTCGCCGCCCGTGTACAGCTCGACCATCTTTGTGTCGCGGTGGTAAACGCCTTGAAAATCGCCGTCCGTGCCGATCGGCCAGTTGATGGGGCAGGAGCGGATGCCAAGCACCTGTTCCAGCTCCTCCATCAGCGCGAAGGGGTCTTTCGCCGCGCGGTCCATTTTGTTCACGAACGTGAAAATCGGGATGTTGCGCATCCGGCAGACCTTGAACAGCTTGATGGTCTGCGCCTCAACGCCCTTCGCCGCGTCAATCAGCATGACGGCTGCGTCCGCCGCAACCAGCACGCGGTAGGTGTCCTCAGAGAAGTCCTGATGGCCCGGTGTGTCCAGAATGTTGATGCGGAAGCCGTCAAACTCAAACTGCATCGCGGAGGATGTGACCGAGATGCCGCGCTGCTTCTCGATGTCCATCCAGTCGGACGTGGCGTGCTTATCGCTTTTGCGCGCCTTGACGCTGCCCGCCGAGCGGATTGCGCCGCCGTACAGCAGCAGCTTTTCGGTCAGCGTAGTTTTGCCCGCGTCCGGGTGCGAGATGATGGCAAAGGTTCGCCGTTTTTCCACCTGCTGGTGGAGCAGCTCCCGGAAAGCCGGCGTGTCGTGGGCTGGCAGCATGAATCGTCCTCCTCGTAAAGTGTCTGTCGCTCCTTGAAAGTGGATATTTCTTCCAACTCAAAACGTGCAAAATGCACGAAAAAGACAAGAATGTCCGAAAAGATATTTTACCGCCAAGAACGTGCCTTGTCAAGCCATTTTCCGCGCCTTCATGGCGTTCATGGTGCTATTTTTTCCGATTTCTCAGCAAACGGGAAAAAAAGTTTCAAGCAGCTTTTTGATTGCCCTTTTTGCGTGACTGGGCTGATGATACTTTCATGCAATGTTCATGTGCGGCGCAGGGGTTTTCCCCTGCAACGAAAAAAGTCAAGCCGCATGAATGCAGCCTAAAGGGTTTCAAGGGGGACAATCCAATGCCCCATTGAACTTATCCCCAATTTATCCACTTTTCATCCCCAAATCATTCACAGATACACCGCTTTATCCCCAGCCCCGTCCGACGAAAAACGCGGTGAAAAGGCACGTTTCGTCACATTGTCCTCCGCGGGGAGCGCCCATGCCATTTGGGACAAGCACCAAAGAACGTTTATGCACAGAAATGAATAATTATCCGCAAAATGCGAACATTCGACACCATTTTCTGGTTATCTGCAAAAGAATCCACAAGCTGCGCAGGGGGTGGACAACTTCTGTGGATAACCCTGTGGACAATGTGGATAATTTGCGGTCATACGCGGTTTGTCAAGGCAAAATCGGCAAAAAACACTGTGGATAATCCTGTGGAAACTGTGGATGCTTTCGCCCAATTTGAAACGATTTGAAGGACGGGATACATATACAGCGGATGGATAGCAGACTTGGATACATCAACAAAAGCATAATCATGCGTCAATTTGGTGTGCTTCGGACATGCCCATACCGTATCCGACATAGACTGGAGAGAGGAGGTGGGTTTCTTGGCAGAAAAATCGCCCTTTTTCCGCAATTTCGCATCGCACATCCTGCCGGTGCTGACTTTTGTAACGCTGCTTGTCGGTACGGCACTGGTGGGTGTTGCACTGACCCGAATTCCCCAAAGACCGACGGACGCAGCACCCCCGTCTCCCACGCCGGAAACGACATATATCGCCGCGGGCAGCCTGACTGGGCGGACGATTCTCGTTGACCCCGGCCACGGCGGCTATGACGGCGGCGCGCGCTGCCGAGATTCCGGCGTGTGGGAGAAAGAGGTCAACCTCGCCGTGGCGCTGGCGGTGGAAAAGAGCCTGACGCAGCGCGGTGCAACGGTGCTGATGACCCGCCGGACAGACACCGATCTCTGTGACGACACAACCCGTCCGGCAAATGTGACGAAGAAGCGGCAGGACATGCAGTGCCGCGTGGATATGGCGGTTCAAGGGCAGGCGGACATGGTGCTGTCCATCCACATGAACGAATACCGCGTGCGGTCGGAATCCGGGCCGCAAGTGTTCTACCGCGCGGGCAGCGGCGCGGGGCGTCTGCTCGCCGGAACGATGCAGGAAGCGCTCATTACCGCCCTTTCGCCCCAAAAGGAGCGCGCCGCCATGCCGGGCGACTACTTCATTCTTCAACTGGATACGCCGTCGGTGCTGGTGGAATGCGGCTTCATTTCCAATCCGGCGGAGGAAGCGCTGCTGCTCTCGCCTGCCTATCAGGAGAAGCTGGGCGAAGCGATTGCGGATGGCGCGGCGGAGTATTTCCGCTTGGCACAGGCAGAAAAATGAAGGTTGCATTTTTTCGCCGCGCATGGTAAAATAAGAAGAAAAGGAAACGCATTATATCCGGAAAGGAGTATCGAATGAACATTCACGAATCCGCTGAGGACTATTTGGAAGCAATCCTCCGCCTGAAAGAAGCAAAAGGCTATGCACGCTCTGTGGATATTTCTCTGCTGCTGGGGGTCACGAAGCCATCGGTCAGCGTGGCGATGAAGCGTCTGCGTGAAAACGGCTATCTGACGATGGATGCTGACAACTTGATTACGCTCACACCCGCCGGGATGGAGATTGCGAGGAGCATTTATGACCGCCACAAGACGCTGTCGAGCTTTCTGGAGAGTTTGGGCGTTGATTCCGATGTTGCCCGCGAGGACGCCTGCAAAATTGAGCATGATATTTCCGAGGAATCGTTTACCGCGATTCGGAAGCTGATGCAGGAGCGGGAGCAGCACCCCGAAAATCCGCAGGAGTAATGGCATATCAAAAACAAAGCCGGGTCGAACCTCCCCTGTTTCGGAGGATTCGCCCCGGTTTTTCTATATTTCTTACTTCTCCATTCCCAGCGAGCGGTATGTCCGCACCAGCACGACCGCTGAGAGAATTGCCGTCAATACATCCGCGGCAGGCATGGAATAGATCACCCCGTCCAGCTGGAAAAACTGCGGCAGGAGCAGCACCAGCCCCACGCCGAACACAACCTCCCGCGCCATCGACAAAAGCGTCGAGGCAGCCGCTTTCCCCAGCGATTGCAGGAAGATGAACGTCCCTTTGTTGATGCACGCCAGCACAATCATGCTCAGGTATACCCGGAAGCAGCGCCGGGCAAAGAGCGTGTAGTGGATGGACTCGTTCTGCGCGCCGAAGAGCAGCATCACCTGATCGGGCAGCAGCTCCACCACAAGCAGCGCAATCAGCCCGACAACTGCCTCCGCCGCCAGCAGCCGCGTCAAAAGCCCTTTCACACGGTCGTACCGTCCTGCGCCCATGTTGTATCCCGCCACGGGAATGCATCCCGCCGCCAGCCCAATCGCACAGCTGATGACGATTTGGAACACTTTCATGACAATGCCGAAAACCGCCATCGGAATCGCGGAAAATTCCTCCTGCGAGAAAACAGCGTCCTGCGCGCTGCAAATGCGCAGCATCGTGTTCGTCGCCGCCATTGCCGCGACCAGGCTGATTTGCGCCAGGAAGGATGTCATGCCGAGCTTGGCGCATTTCCCCAGTAAATGCGCGCGCGGGCGGAAGCTGTCCTTTTGCAGGTGAATCTGCTTCATCCGCGTCAGATACCAGATGGACAGTCCAGCGGTCAGCGCCTGCCCGGCAACCGTTGCAATCGCCGCGCCCGCCATACCAAAGTGGCAGACGAAAATCAGCAGCGGGTCAAGCACGAGGTTTGCCGCCGCCCCCGCCAGCGTGGCAACCATTGCGAATGTCGGGCTGCCGTCGGAACGGATGACCGGGTTCATTGCCTGCCCAAAGACGTACAACGGCACGCCCAAGGCAATCCAGAAGAAATATTCCTGCGCCTTCTCGAATGTTCCGGCATTGACGCGCCCGCCGAACCACGTCAGCAGCGTGTCCGGCAACAGCAGATACACCGCCATCAGGATAAGTCCCGCGAGGACGCTGACCGTTACTGTTCCGCCAACGGCACGGTGGGCCTCCTCCTGCTTCCCTGCACCAAGCATCAGGCTGACGAACGCGCAGCAGCCGTCGCCGAGCATGACCGCAATCGCCAGCGCCGCGACCGTCAGCGGAAAGACGACCGTCGTTGCTGCGTTGCCGACGCTGCCCAAGTCGGGCGCGTTCGCAATGAACACCTGATCGACCATGTTGTACAGCGCCGCCACGACCAGAGAGGTCATGCACGGAACGGCGTAGCGCCGCATGAGGCGCCCCAGCGGCTGTGTTGCCAGCGGGCGCGCGTTCTGCGCTATGGAGGTTTCGGATTCTGTCTGCATAAAAAAGCACTCCTTTTCGTTGATTGGAGCGCAGTGTCAAGGCAAAAAAGGCTGCCCCTACCGCGCGTCCGACAGATGGACTTACGCAGCAAAGGCAGCACTCTGTACCGCTATTTTACCGCATCGGAGCGGATTTGTCAAAGGGGTGTATCATCATTTTTTCCCGCCCGCCACAAGGCTTCCTGCAAAGCACGCGCCGCCTGCGATCCAGTACCCCATTACGAGTCGACTCGTCGTGCCGTAAATCTCCAGCGCTCCTTGAAACAGGCAGCCGACTGTCAGCGCAATGATGCCCCAGTGGTACAGCCGCACGCACCAGCGCCCCGGCAGCGCTTTCCCGCGCAGGGCGCGAATCAGCAGCGGACACGCTCCCAGCACCAGCAGCGGCAGGAACGCATACACCATGAAGTCCGAGTAGACCCCGTGGCTGAACTGCTCATACACGAATCCGCCCAGCGCGGTCACGGCGGCAAAAAGCAGATCGTAGAGCGCAAGTTTCACGCATTTGCGGTCAATAGCCGATGTAGACAATGTCGCTCACGCTCCTTTCGCGGATGCTGCGCCCGTTCGTGGTCGGGTTGTTGACGACGCGCCCCTGAAATACCATGGTTGAAGAGCCGCCGCCGTCGAGGTTGTAGGCGATTTGTGCGCCCAGCGACTGCATCAGCTCTGCCAATTGCCGCAAGGAAAGCCCGGTGCTCTCCTTCGTCCGCCCGTCGGACACGACCAGCAGGTAATGCCCTTCGCTGATTTGCCCGATGGCGGTGCGCGGGTTGGAGGTCATGGCGCGCCCGACCTCGTCGCTGCTCCTGACGGTCACTTGCCCGCCATTGATCAGCGCCGGGCCGAACGTCAGCACCTGCCACGCGCCCTCACGCACCAGCGTGTCGGCGCTCGTTTCGCCTTCGGTGATGATGCGGAAATTGCCGTCCGCACCGATGACCAGTGCGTCCGTGCCGCTTTGCGCCGATGCGCGGTACAGCACGCCGTTGCGCAGCACATACCCGCGCTCCTGTGCGCCGTAATAGTCGCCGTTGATGGCGAGAATTGCACCCGCGTTTGCCGCCTGCACAGAGGTCGTCTCGGTCAGGTTGCGGGCGTAGGTGTTCCCCGCCAGCGCCGTTTTGAGCAGGGAAATGTCCGCAATCTGCACATCCGCAACGTACACCGTCGTGTTCTCTACGCGCATCGTTGTCAGCACAATGTCGATTTGGTCGTCGTGGTATTCCGTATCGGCGGAAATGGGCGCGGTGGTCGCCTGTTCCGCGGGGGATTCCGTCGCAGTCGGCACGGTGGTCGGAGCTTCCGTCGGCGCGGTGGAGGCTTCAGCGGTTGCCGTCGGCAGCGTGTCCGGCGTCAGCACACGGACAATCACGAACGTGTCCAGCGCCGCATAAACCGTGTATGCCGCCAGAATCAAAGCAAACACCATGTTTGCGAAATGCCGCTTCATGGAGCTTCACTCCTTTCCATGGCTATTATCTCCCCGTCAAGTGACGAACACATGATGAACCCGTGAATGATGCCGGAAGTTTTCCCTTCCCTTGACGCAATCCTGCCAAAGGCGTATACTGGAAGCGGAAATTTCCGCGGATGACCGCGAAAAGGAGAAGAATGATGCAGAAACTACGGGGATACTTGGCACTGGGAATATTCATCATGGGTATTGTATCGCTTTTATGCCTGCTTCTGCCGCTCATCGAGATAACGGATGATGCGCTGCTGCTGATGGTGTTTGCTGTGCCGCCGCTTATCTGCGGATTGTTCATAGCATTGGCACTGCATATGCTGCTGTATACGCTGCTTCTGGTGCTGTACGGCTGCAGAATACAGCTGGTGGCTTTGTACTTTCTTCATATCCGCAGGAAAACCGTCGGCTGGCGCGTGCAGTACCTTCCGGCGGCGGAGCGCAAGGTGGGCATACTGCTGGCGGCTGTTCCGTGGGAGCAGGAAACCGGCGACTTGCAGCAGCGGGCGCAGATTGTCCTGTACTATGTGCAGAGCGTACTGGCAATACTGTTCTATGCGCTGGCAGTCAATTTGTATGGGACAGCATCCGCCATTGCCTGCCTTGTGCTGGCGTGGGGTTATGCGTTTCTCAGCATCATCATGCCGCCGAGCGAAATTCGGAAGCGTTTCCAGCCCGAAAAGCGGCGCAAAATGTGGCAGATGCAGTGCTTGCTGGCGGAGAACCTGACGGATCACCTGTTCACGGAAATGCCGGAAGAATACTTCGCCCCGCCGGACGAAATTCAGAATCAGAATGATGCGGCGCTCATGATTAACCGTTCCGCGTGGCTGGTGATGCAGAACCGCTATGGTGAGGCGCTGGACATCCTGACTATGCTGGCGCAGGAGCATCGGGAGCAGACGAAGCGCCTTTGGTGGCAGCTGATTCCGCGCGGCGTTCTGTGCGAACTGGCGCTGGACAAGCCGGGCTACTTCCTGAAAGAGTATGACACGCTGTACATGCAGAAGGAATTGCGCAAGCATGAAAAGCAGCCGCTTGTCTGGCGCACGGCGTATGCGGTGCATCTGCTGCGCGACGGCAACGAGCAGAAAGCGGAGCAGTGCCGCAAGCAGTTCCTGCGCCGCATCCGCCATACGACCATGCCGCGCTGCTATCAGTGGACGATAGACCGGATGACGCAGGAAAAGGAAATCTACGAAGCAAGAAAGGCAAAGGAAGCGCAAGAATGAAGAATCGGACATTTCAGCGCCTGTTTCCGCTCCTGCGGATGGGCAGCATCCTGCTGGCGGCGGTACTGTTCTGCGCGGCACTAATCGGCGTGAACGCACAGCTGACTGTCGGGACGAATGAAGAGCGGAATCTGGCGACGTATCTGGGGCTGGCGCTGACGGCGGTCGTGACGTATCTGCTGCAAGATGTGCCGAAAATGCTGGTCGGCAGGCACTTTGGCTGGAAGCTCGTGCGTTACGAGGCGTTCGGGCGGGTCTATCAGGCGGACGGCACAGGGGCGTTCGTGCGTGTTCCAGTACCGGCGCAAAGGCGTCTGCGCTATCAGCCGTATCTGCTTCCGCCGGAGGATGCCTCTCGGCACGACGTGACGCTGTACACGCTCTGTCCCCTGCTGTATGGCGGGGCGCTGGCGGTGGTGTTTGGCGTGCTGACCCTGCTGACGCTGGGGCAGCCGGTGTCGCTGGTGCTGTGCGAACTGGCGATGGGTGGCGTGGTGCTGGTGATGACGTGCATTCTGCCGATGGATGAGCGGTTTATCGCATCGCCGATGGCGATCGCACGGATGCTTCGAGATCCGGAACAATTGGCGGAGTGGCTGTATTTCGCGCGTATGAAGGCGAATGGCGGGGTGGAGGTGACAGATGTTTCGATTGAAAACATTCCGCAGCCTGCAACAGTGAAGACATGTCAGGATGCAATCTGCGTCTTTCAGCGAGCGCAGATTGCGCTGATGGTTCAGTGTGATGCACAGAAGGCGTATGGGCTGATGAAACAGGTGCTGGAAAGCGAGGCGCGGCTGTCATATACTGCATGGAAACTTCTGCTGAGCGATGGGGTGGTTGCGGAACTTCTGGCAGGTGAACCGGGTGAATTTACGGCGCTCTATCGTGGAAAAGCCGGCACAGCAATACGGCAGGTGATGTTTCGCATGGTGGACTATGCGCTTCCTGCCTATGCGGTGGCGACGCTGGTGACACATGAAGCGCGGGAAGCGGAAGTTGTGCGGAACACGCTTGCGCCAGTGCGAGAGAAAATGCCGGAGCTTGATGCTTTGATGAAGGCCATCGAAGAAAAAGCCGCACGAATCGAAAGCTGATTCGTGCGGGGAAATTTCGCGCCTGCGGGCGCGACAAGGGGGCAATGAAAACAGACGAATGTCTGCGGTCGCCCCCTTGACCCCTTCGCAGTGCACACCCATGCTTATTGATTTGAACCGAAGATCCATTGGACAAACACGCGGGCACTGCATGAAAGTGTCACCAACTGAATCGCGCGAAAGGGTCAAGGGAGGGGACTTCGTCCCGTTTCATTCTCCCTTGCAGGGTGCAGGGGCAGCGCCCCTGCTGGGGTCAAGGGGCAACGCCCCTTGGGTCTCCCCTCATTCGCTCCTCTGTGCATCTTCCCACGCGCGGCGGATGGCGGTGAGGATGTCGCCGTGGGCGTCGCGGAGGGACATGGTTGCGCCGGAGACAATGTCGGCGGCGCGGGCGCGGTCGTCGTCGGAGAAGGCTTCCCAGCGGGCGCGATCAGCGTCGGAAGAAGAATTTTCCGTCAACGGGCGGCCATTCTCGGCGGAAAAGTACCGCCCAAACCACGTCTCTACCTCGTCCACCGTCATGCCGACCATCATGTTCTGATAGGCGTCCATCTGCTCGCGCCATGAACCGCTCGTCAGCTGGTAATTCTCTCCACGGGCGCGCTTGCTCGTCCATGCGGCAATTTCCTGCATGTAGTTGTCCTCGCTGTCCTCGGTGCAGCCGACGACCTTCCCGGCGCTGTCATCCCAGAGCGAATAGCCGCCCTGTCCCGGAAAGCCGCTGAACTGCGGCATGGACGCGCCGCTGTAATTCGGCGTTGCCACTTCGAGCTGGTCAACCGCCATCGACACGATGCGCCCGTCCTCGTCGAACGTCCCGTGCGCAAACACGACGTTGAAGGAGTAAACCTGCCCGTCTTCGTCATCCTTGCCCGGCCCGACGCGCCCGGTCGCCGCCATGCCGATGCCCTCGCGAATCGCCTGACCCGCGCGGTTTGCCGGATTGCCCGTTGCCTCGTCCATTGTGTCCGATGCGTTCAGGGCGACGCGGACGGCTTCACGCAGAGCATTGCTCGTCATCGTTGCGCCCGTCACGACATCCACATCCCATGTGTTCATGCGAATCATCTCGTCCGGCAGAATATCCAGCGCGCGGCTGCCGATGCCGTCCGTCTCATGCTGTTCCAGAATGTTCACGGCGCTGATGGCGCCGTCCTCCATCATCACCTGCACGCGCAGGATGCCGCCGTAGCCATCCGCCTGACCCGTGCGCGTGTCGGCGCTGGCGCGGCAGGACGCAAGCAGAACGGCGCAGGAACACAGTGTCAGCATCGTCAGCAGACGTTTTTTCATTTTTCGGCTGGTTTGCATTAAAAAATCCCCTTTCAATCTTCCAGATTGCAGGGAAATCGCTCCCTGCGACGTTGTTATTGTGTCCCGCGCAAGAAAAGTCATTCAATCAACACGCTTTTTGATGCAGATTTTTTCCGCAAGCAGGAAAATCGCCCTTGCGCGGCGAATAGAGATAGAGAATATGCCTGTGCTGACTGATTTTCTGCCGCGCGGGCATCCTGATGAAAGGGTTTCACCCGAAAAGGCAGGTGTTTTTCGTATATGAAGAAGTCATCCGGGAAGAAGCGCGTCAGTTCGCTGACGTTCCTGATTGCGACGACGGCGGTGCTGGCGGCGGTGGCGGTGCTGTGCCTGTTCGGCAGCAATCTGCTCTACGCCATGCGTGTGCGCAACGTCAATGAGCAGCGCGCCGAGGTGGAGAAGCGCAACACGGAGCGCTACGAAGCGTATCGGCAGGAAGTGCAGGAGCTGCAAGACCGTCTGACGGCGAACAACAACATCAGTGCCGACTGGCCCCAGCCGGACACGCAGGAAGGCATCTCCATTGTCGACCTGACGAATTATCCGCTGGATAACCCCGGCACGGTCACAGTGTCGCGTCAGGACGTGATGCTGGGCGGTCTGCTGCTGGTCAACGAGTGGCATTCCCGCCCGTCGGATTTTGACGAATCATCGCTGGTGTCCATCATGACCTACGCGCGGAGCATGGGCGTGACGAAGAGCATTTGGCGCAATTCCGATCAGAAGCTGTTCCCGGTGGCGGCGAATGCCCTGCTGGATGCGCTCAATGCCGCAAAAGAAGCGGGGCTGGAGGGCTATGTCGTCCGCGAGGCGTACCGCAGCATTTCCGACCAGCAGACGCTCTGGGACGCGGAATACAACCGCTTGAAAGGCCGCCACAGCGCGTGGACGGACGATGAGCTGATTGCCGCCACAAAGAAGAGCATCAACCTGCCCGGCACGAGCGAATATAACTCCGGCTTGGCTTTCACGCTGTACCTCTATGAGAACGGCAATGACGAATTGAACAAGATGGTGTTCTCCGAGAGTGAGCAGGGCAAGTGGATGTACGAAAACAGCTGGAAGTACGGGCTTGTGTTCCGCTTCCCGCTGCAGGACTTCCCGACGAAGGGCACCATCAGCCGCGCCTACAAGACGGGCGTGAACGTGGAGATGAATCTGTTCCGCTTCGTGGGCATTCCGAACGCAACGGTGATGCACCATCTGGACATGTGCTTGGAAGAGTACATCGAGTACCTGATGGCGCACCCGCACATCGCCGTGTTTGAGGACGGTCAGCTGAAGTACGAAATCGTCCGCCAGCAGGTGGGCGACGACAGCAGCACCTTCTCCGTCAGCATCAGCCGCAAGACCAGCAACTACACCATGTCGCTGGACAACATGGGCGGGCTGATTACGATTTACGAGTACTGATAGGAATACGAATCCCCCGCCAGCGGATGATGATGTCCGGCTGACGGGGGATTTTGCTTCGAGACCATCAAGAAATAAAGCGAGGTGCGTCCGATTGAAACATCGTATTATAGCATTGCTAACCACATTTATCCTCTGTTTCAGCACTGCGTCTGCTTTTGCAGATACATCCGTTGATACAGCCATGAACCTGTCCACTACAGCAGATGCACCATTAGCCGTCATCAAAGCATCGTCCGCGCTTGCGGCGGCGCAGTCGATGATTCTGCTTTTCAATGCGGGTTCCAAACGAGAAGGCGCAGTGATGGAAACGTGCATGGTAATCCCCATTAGCGTCACATCCGACGATGATATCATCACGATGGAGATTGCCGCTCTGCATGGTGTTTTCAGCCCCAATGAAGTCCCGACAGAAAAATATGACCCGCATCACATGATGGCAGGCTGCGAAAGCTGGGTGCGCTTGCAGCTGCTGGACAACCACGACGGCACATATTCGCTGCTGACGTATCAAGAACCCGACGATGGCGAAACGCTGTACAGAGACGTTAAACGCATCTTCTCTGTATTCGCTGCGATAAGGCTGATGATTTCGGCCAGAGACGCATCATTTAAGGACACCTACCATGAAATGGCGGAGGAAAACTGGGCGGCATTCTGCTCCCGCGACACCAGTGACGAAGGAACGCCCGTCTTCCTCGAAATGAATGTGACTTCGGCGGATGTGCGGCTCAGCTTGACGTATCTGCGCGAACCTGAAAACTACCCCGCCAGCAACATTCGCGAATACACGATGGCGGACGGCACGACGTATGTTTGGATTGTGATGGAATAAGTCTGCTTGACAAAAAGCGCCGGAATGCAGCTGTGTATGCTGTGTTCCGGCGTTTGGCGTTTTGGGCGGAAGGTCGGTCGCGCCCATCTGGCGCGACAATATGCAAGTGGTGGGTAAAGCAGCTTGGGGGCGCATCTGCGGATGCGCAAAGTTACTGGCAGGGACGCTTCGCTGCCTGCGCCTTTTGTTGACTTTTCTCTTTGAATTGATTTGACGAGGAACAGTTGGGGCGTTGCCCCAAGCCCCACCAGAGGCGCTGCCTCTGGACTCCGCAAGGGGCATTGCCCCTTGACCCCTTTTCGCGATTGAGTTGATTTCTCTTCCTTACTCCTTCCGCGTGTTTATCCTATTTTTCCCCTATCCTTATTTTGCTTCCGCCCAGTTTGTCCCCTGATGCACCTCCGCCAGCAGCGGCACGCGCAGCTCAATCACATGCTCCATCGCATCCTTCAGCAGCTTCCCCGCTTTTTCCACTTCCTCCGGCGGGCATTCCAGCAGCAGTTCGTCATGCACCTGCAATATCAGCCGACTCTTCAGTCCCTCCCGGCGCAAGGCTTCGTCCACCCGTACCATCGCCAGCTTGATAATATCCGCCGCTGTCCCCTGCACGGGCGTATTCATCGCGGCGCGCTTGCCGAACTCGCGCACAACCGCCTTGTCGCTCTTCAGCTCCGGCAGATACCGCCGACGCCCCATCAGTGTCAGCGCATAGCCGTTGTGCTGCCCGTCCTCGGCGGCGCTGTCCATGAAGCGCTTGACGCCCGGATACTTTCGAAAATAGCGGTTGATGAACTCCTGCGCCTCCTGACGGCTCACGCCCGTGTTTTTCGCAAGACCAAATCCGCTGATGCCGTAAATCAAGCCGAAATTGACCGCTTTTGCGCGGGAACGGAGCGTAGAATCCACCTCATCCAGCGGCACGTCGAAGATTTCACTGGCAGTGCGCGCGTGAACGTCCTGCCCCGTGCGGAAGGCTTCCACCAGTGCGTGGTCGCCGGAGAAGTGCGCCATCAGGCGAAGCTCAATCTGGCTGTAATCCGCGTCCAGCAGTACCCAGCCTGCGCGCGGCAGGAACGCCTGACGGATTTCCTTGCCCTCCTCCGTGCGGACGGGGATGTTCTGCAAATTCGGCTCGCTGGACGAAATGCGCCCGGTGGCGGTGGCGACTTGATCGAAGGTGGAGTGTACGCGCCCGGTCGCGTCCGTCAGGCGCAGCAGACCCTCGACGTAAGTCGAATTGAGCTTCGTCAGCTGCCGATAGCGTAATAGCGGCGTGATAACCTCCGGCGCGATGTCCTGCAAGCCCTCCAGCACTTCGGCGGAGGTGGAGTAGCCGCGCGCTGTCTTCTTGCCGTGCGGCAGCTGCAATTTATCGAACAGCACGTCGCCGAGCTGCTGGGTGCTGTTGAGGTTGAAGGTTGTTCCGCAGGCGGCGAACACCTGCTGCTTGCTCTGCTCAATTTCCTGCGTGTAGCGCTCGCCCAATTGCCGCAGGAACGCCGTATCGACGGTGAAGCCGATGTCCTCCATGCGGTACAGCACGCCGGAAAGCGGCATTTCCACGTCGCGCATGAGGTGGCTCATGCCCATGCGGTCAATGTTCGCCTGCTGCCACCGGCACAGCGAGAGCATTCCGCGCGCGTCAGCGGGCAAATCGCCGCACAGCGCGTCCAGACTGTAACTCTTGCGCTGCGGGTCAAGCAGGTACGCGCCAAGCTGCACGTCCCATGCGTATCGCTCCGGCATGGGGAGCTTCGCGCGGTTCAGCCGGTGCCACAGCGTTTTGCCGTCGTGGATGACGGCGGGGTGCGCGGCGAGGTCGGGTGCGAGAGCGCGGAGCAAATCCTCCGGGTCAGCGCCGGGAGTGAGCAGATCGCCGCCGAGTGCCGCCTGACAGCAGGACAAATCCTGCGCCGCGCACGTCAGCACCGTGTCATCCAGCGCGACGGCAATCGGGCGGGCGCTGTCCGGCAGGGCGGTGAGCCATGCGGTCAGATCAGCGCCGGAGGAAATCGGGGCAGCGTCCGCAAACGGCAGGAGCGTCAGGGGTGTTTCCTCTGCCGCGGTATCCGGCGCGGGCGCATCGTCAGGCGCTTGCAGGCGGCGGATGATGCTGTTCAGCTTCAGCTTTTCCAGCGCGGGAATCCCATGCCGGAAGTCTGGCATGGCGCACGCCTTGAGGGAGAACGAAATCGGTGCGTCGCGGCGAATCGTCGCCAGTTCGCGGCACATTTTCGCCTGTTCCGCCCATGTGACGAGCTTTTCGCCGAGTTTGCCCTTCACTTCGCCCGCATGTGCGAGGATATTGTCCAGCGTCCCGTACTGGTGCAGCAGGCGCACGGCGGTTTTGTCGCCGATGCCGGGGATGCCGGGGATGTTGTCGCTGCTGTCTCCTGCCAGCCCCTTCCAGTCCACCACCTGCTCCGGCGAGAAGCCATACACTTCGTACACCATGGCGGGTGTAAAGTGCGTCGTTTCGCTGATGCCCTTGCGGGTGAACAGCACCTGCGTTGTATCGGACACCAGTTGGAGCGCGTCGCGGTCGCCGGTCAGGATGACGGGGCTGACCCCGGCGTCCTCACCTAGTTTGGACAGCGTGCCGAGCAGATCGTCCGCCTCCCAGCCTTGCAGGGAGAAAACCTGGATGCCCATTTCCGGCAGCAGCGTCCGAATGGTGGCGAACTGCTGGCGCAATTCATCCGGCGTTGCGGCGCGTCCCGCTTTGTAGTCAGGATATGCCGTGTGGCGGAACGTCGGCGCGTGCTCATCGAAGCAGACCGCGAGATAGCGGGCGTTTTCGTCTGAAATCGCTTTGAGCATCATGGTCAGGAAGCCGTAAATCGCATTGGTGTAAACGCCGCCCGCGTCCATCAGCGGGAGGGCGTGGAAAGCCCGGTGCAGCAGGCTGTTGCCGTCAATCATGAGGAAGGTGTCTTTCATGGGGATTCTCCTCCTATCTCCTTCAATTGTACCTTCCCGAATGAAACTTGTCAACCGCCGCATATCCTTTCCCCAGAAAGGCAGGGACGAAAATGCGGATTTTGCTGGCAGGGATGATGGCGCTGCTGCTCCTGCGCGCGCCGGAGACGATGGCGGCGGCGGAAGCGGCGTGTGCGCTGTTCGTGCGCAGCGTGATGCCGGGGCTGTTCCCGTACTTGACGCTGTCGCAGATGCTGGTGAGCCGATGCGGACGCGACATGCAGCCCGGACTGCTGATGCTGCTGGGCTGGTGCGGCGGTTCGCCGACGGGGGCGCGGCTGCTGGCGATGCAGGGCAGCCGTCCGCACCGGGAACAGAAGGCACTGGCGGTCTCCTGCGCGACGATGAGCCCGATGTTCCTGCTGGGGACAATTGGAAGCTGGCTGAACAGCCGAATTGCGGGGGCAATTGTGCTGCTGAGCGTGCTGGCGGGCGCCTGCTGCGCGGGGCGATTGGCAAAACGGTGGACGAGGGTTACATCCGCTGAAAAAGTGCCAGAGGTTGTACTGTCCCCTGTCTCTTTCGCCCGCGCGGTGGAGGACAGCGCCCGAACCATGCTCCTTGTCTGCGGCACGATGACGATGCTCCGCGTCTTTGCGACGCTGACGGACTTCCTGCCTGATGCGATGCGTCTCCCGCTGACGACGCTGCTGGAAGTCACGACGGGCGCGGTGACGATCGCGAACCTGCCGGCACCTCTGCCGTTGCGGATTGCTCTCCTGTCCGCAGCGACGGGTTTCGGCGGCTGCGCAGTCATCATGCAGAACCGCGCGCTGTACCCGCAAGGATTGATGCGGCTGGGTGAACAGCTGGCGTGGCAGGCGCTGCATGGCGTGATTTCGGGGACATTGGCGCTGGGAACTGCGCTCCTGGTGCTGAGCGCGGGCGGAAATTTGTAACAGAAAATTTGTGATGGATAGCTGAAAGAATCCGGATTACAGCTTGTCAACTGGGGAAAAAGCAAGTATAATATATTCTGCGGAGTTCTGCGAAATTCTCCGCATCAGCAAAAAAAGAAACCCGTCGGCTTCGGCGGAATTGAAGGAGTACCCAGAAAAAATGAAAAAACAAAATGCAGCGATTTGGTGCGCCCTGCTGCTGATTGCCTTGCCCATTGCAGTGCTGCTGCTTGTGCCGTCGCCTTCCGCGCGGATTGTGGACGTGGTGCAGCCGCTGATGGAGTCAGAAGAGATTGATTATTGGAATCCCGACATCTTCTTCCTGACGAAATATGGCTTGACCGCTGCTATCAGCGTTCTGTGCGGTTTGGTGCTGACGCTGCTGTGCTCGCGCAAGCGCCTCCCGCTGGACACCCGCGCGGCGATTTGCACGGTTGGCGGCTTTGGCGCGCTGGTGGGCGCACGCGTGCTGTATATGCTTGCCCGGTATTCGTACATCATGGTTGATTTGGGCGGCAGCTCGTTCTTCTGGCAGTTCTGGCAGGGCGGTTATACGCTCTATGGCGGCATCCTCGGCGGCATGGGCGCGATTGCGCTGTATGCGAAACTGACGAAGCAGAAAGCGCTGCCTCTGCTGGACGCGGTGACGCCCGGCGCGCTGCTGGCGCTGTGCGGTCTGCGCTTGGCGGAGGGTTTCACGGGGCAGGGCTTCAGCAAACAGATGGACGATATCTGCTGGTACTTCCTGCCTTTCCAGAATGAGGACGGGCAGATGCTGGTTTGGGCATATGAAGCCATCGTTGCGGCAGTCGCGCTCGTGATTGTGCTGGTGCAAGGGCGCAGGCAGAAAATCGCCGGGCGGACGCTGGAAACCGGGTTGACCATCATCAGCGTGATGCAGGTGCTGCTCGATTCGTGGCGCGCGGATGAACTTATCCGCTTCGGCTTTGTCCGCCTGAATATGCTCATGGCGGCGCTGACGCTGGCGGCGCTGCTGGCATCACGCCTGACCCGCTGCATCCGCCGGGATGGGCTGAAAAGAATCAGCATTGCGCGCATCGTGATGCTGTTGGCCGGCGCGGGTGTGTGCATCGCCGTGGAATTTGCGCTGGACAAGTCTGCCATCAACAACGGAATACTTTATGGGGTGATGATGCTCGCGCTTGTGCCGATGTTCATCGCCGTGCTGCTGGATGACGGCCGCATTCAGACCGCCGAAGAAAGGAAATAAGCCATGCAGGTGACGCAACCGAACGAATTTTACAAGGGTCTGCCGAAAGAGGACGTATTCTTCGTCAAGGACGACCAGAACAACCCCGTCGGCGAGGGATTCCTGATTTATCAGTATCAGCCGACGATTTTCCCTTCGCGCCCGGTCAACATCTATTTCAGCATGACCAGCAAGCCGGAAGGCGAATACTGGCTGCTGGGGTCGCTTGCGGCGCGCGCGCGGCAGCTGCGCAATCAAGCGCCCGGTGCGGCGGCACGGCTGTACACAGCCGTGGATGTGCAGGACGAGCGCCAATTGGCGTTTTATGAGCACAACGGCTTCAAGATGGATTACACCGAGGATTTGGTGCGCCTGAACGACCCTGACGAAGTGCCGCAGCTGTTCAACTGCTCGTGCATCACGCTTCCGCTCAACACCGTGCAGGAGCAGATGGATTTGGTGTCGCGGATGCGCGGCGCCGGGTTCAGCTACTTTGACCACGGCTTCCTGCTTCAGCAGATGAATCGGCAGAATTTCGCCGCGCTGGGCATCCTGTATGGGTCGAATCTGGTTGGTGCGTGCGTTGCCGCGGGGCAGTACACGTCGGCGGAGGTTATGGGGCTGTACATCGTGCCGGAGTTCCAGCGCAAGGGCTTGGGCACGCGTTTGCTCCAGCAGACGAAACAGGCGCTGGCGAGCACGGGCGTGACGGATTTGACGATGCGGGTGATGAGCGACAGCGAGCCACAGGTGCGCTTGGTGCAGCGGTTCCGTGCGGAATTGGTGGAACACACGAGCGTGTTCCCCTCGATGCAGATTTAAGAGGGGCGTGGCGATTGCTCTCTTGAATGGCTTCGCGGTGTACGCTTTTGTGACATTATGGTCATGTTGCAGGGGGAATCGCCTCTGCGGAGGCGACCAAAGGGCTTTCCGATCGCCCTTTGGAAACCTTCGGTGCGCACACTCCTGTTTATTGGTTTTAACCGAAAGTTTTTAGTTAGTGTACCTTTCGTTCCCTCAATAAACACTACCATATAATAACATTCGGAAGCGAAGGCGAAAGGGTCAAGGGGGCGACCGCAGACTTCGTCTGTTTTCATTGCCCCCTTGTCGCCTCCGCGGAGGCGAAATCCCTGTGTAAACACACGAATGCAGTATGAAAAAAGTTACTAACTCAATCGCGCGAAAAGGTCAAGGGAGAACCTCCCTTGTAAGGAGAAAGCATCATGGGCATTGTGTCGCTGAAAGACTACCGCTGGGATGGCAGCAAGAAGCTCGAATTGAAGGACGCGGAGACGGGCGCGCCGGAGTTCGTGGATAAAAAGACGCTCAAGGCGCAAACGATGGAGAACCTTGCGGAAGCGGCGGCACTGCAGGATAAGCTCTATGCGCAGGGGCGCGAGGGCATCCTGATTGCCATTCAGGCGCGTGACGCGGCGGGCAAGGACAGCCTCATCAAGAAGGTGTTTGGGCAGCTGAACCCGGCGGCGCTGGAAGTCGCGGCATTCAAAGCGCCCAGCAAGGAAGAACTCAGCCATGATTACCTCTGGCGCATCATCCGCACCGTTCCGCCGCGCGGGAAAATCGGCGTGATGAACCGCAGCCACTACGAGGATGTGCTTGTGACGCGCGTGCACCACATGGAGAAGGGCTATGCCATGCCGCCGCGCGTGACGGACGACCCGGATTTCTACCCCAAGCGCTATCAGCAGATTCGCAATTGGGAACAGTACCTTTACGAGAACGGATATCGCGTCGTCAAGGTGTACCTGAACGTCAGCCGTGACGAGCAGAAGCGCCGCTTCCTTGATAGGCTGGAACGCGAAGATAAGCACTGGAAGCTCTCGGTGGATGACATGCGCGAACGCCGCCTGTGGAAGCAGTATGACGAAGCGTTCGAGGATGCCATCAATGCGACCGCGACGAAGGAATCCCCATGGTACGTCCTTCCGGCGGATGACAAGTGGTTCACGCGCTACCTGATGAGCGAAATTCTGCTGGATGTGCTGATGGATGTGAACCCGGATTATCCGCCGCTTGATCCGGCGGAAGCCGCGAAAGTTCCGACAATTCTGGCAGAGCTGGAGAATGGCGAATAATCAGCACAAAGTGTATTTTTTTTGGATTTCAAAGGGAGAAATATGGAAGTACACATTTTGGTGTGTGCAAACCGGGTTGATTTTATGGGAAAGGCGCGGTATGATGAAGGACGTGCAGGGCACAATGCCTTGCACGCAACGCCCGAAGGCAGATGCCTGAAATACAAAAGCATACAGCAATACGCCTTATGCGGCTCCTGCACAACGCCGTAGATTTCTCTTTTCCATGCTTCCCCGTCTACCCGATTCGTGGGCTGACGGGGATTCTTTTACTTATAATACTATTTCCAAATTCACCTGCGCCATCTGCTTGCGCCTTTTCCGCTCTGGCGTCCGGTCGTTCCATTTAGCGTAGCGCTGCTACGCTGCATTTCACTCCCGTTAGCCAGAACGAAAAATTCGCGGCGCATCTTGGCGCATTCTCATTTGGAAATAGTATAAGCAACACCGCACAACTCGGTGGTGCGTCGGGCGATGCTTTTCCGCACTGGGAATAGTATGAAAATCATGTTTTTAAGCAATCGCATCCGATTGAACAAAAACCCACGACTTTTCCTGCAAAAGCAAGAGGATTTTTCGCGGTTGATGGCGAATTAAAACGATTCGGACTGCACCTTGCTGTGGAAAAAACGGCAGAGCGTGCAGAACGAAAAACCAATCATTTTCCGGGCGCTTTCGCTGGTGGTGGCGGCGAAAAGCCCGACGGACGAGGTACTGGAATGGAAACAAACACCTATTATTATGCGGGCATTGACATCGGGTCTACCACCGTCAAGCTGGTGCTGCTGAACGAAGCGGGAGAAATGGTCTGGGGCGAATATCGCCGCCACTGCGCACATACGCAGGAGACGCTGGCGGAGATGATGCGGGAAGCGCGGAAGAAACTCGGCGCGTGCCGCGTGAAAGTGCGCATGACCGGATCGGGCGCAATTTCGCTGGCGGAAGCGCTGCGCGTCGGCTTCGTACAGGAGGTCGTTGCGGTGGCGGAAGCGCTGCAGAAGGCCGCGCCGCAGACCGACGTCGCCATCGAATTGGGCGGCGAGGACGCGAAGATTATCTATTTCACCGGCGGATTGGAAGAGCGCATGAACGGCGTGTGCGCGGGCGGCACGGGGTCTTTTATCGACCAGATGGCGGCGCTGCTGAAAACCGATGCGCCCGGCTTGAACGAACTGGCAAAGCGCTATCATGAGCTGTATCCCATTGCGGCGCGCTGCGGCGTGTTTGCCAAGAGCGACATTCAGCCGCTGATTAACGAGGGCGCGGCGCGTGAGGATCTGGCGGCGTCGATTTTTCAGGCGGTTGTGAACCAGACGATTTCCGGGCTGGCGTGCGGCAAGCCGATTCGCGGGCATGTGGCGTTTTTGGGTGGGCCGCTGCACTTCCTGTCCGAACTGCGGCAGGCGTTTGTCCGCACCCTGCACCTGACGGAGGAAACGGCGATTGTGCCGGGAAATTCGCACCTTTTTGCGGCGACGGGCGCGGCGATGGCGGCGCTTTCGGACGGCGAGGACGAAGCTGTGCCGATGGACAGCCTGCTCGAACGCCTCGAACACGGCGTCATGCTGACCTTCGGCTTGAAGCACCTGCCGCCGCTGTTCCGCAATCAGGAGGAATATGCGGCGTTCAACCGCCGCCACGCACAGGCGAAGGTGCAGCGCGGCGATCTGGCGACGTATGCGGGCAAGTGCTATTTGGGCATAGACGCTGGTTCGACGACGACGAAAGTCGCGCTGATTGGCGAAAAGGGTGAATTGCTGTACAGCTACTATGCGGGCAATTCCGGCAGCCCGATTGAAACGGCGCGCACGGCGATGCGCGAGCTGATGGAGAAGATGCCCGACACGGCGGTGATTGCGCGCTCCTGCTCTACCGGCTACGGCGAAAGCCTGCTGAAATCAGCGTTCCGGCTTGATGACGGCGAGGTGGAGACGATTGCGCACTGCACCGCGGCGGCGTTCTTTGACCCGAAAGTGGACTGTGTGCTGGATATTGGCGGGCAGGACATGAAGTGCATCAAGCTAAAAAACGGCTCGGTGGACACGATTCTGCTGAATGAAGCGTGTTCGTCCGGCTGCGGCAGCTTCTTGGAGAACTTCGCAAACTCGATGGGCTACACGGCGGAAGGATTCGCGGCGGAAGCCCTCTTTGCGCCCGCCCCGGTTGATTTGGGAACACGCTGCACCGTGTTCATGAACTCCAACGTCAAGCAGGCGCAGAAGCAGGGCGCGACGATACAGGACATCAGTGCGGGTCTGGCGTGTTCGGTCATCAAGAATGCGCTGTTCAAGGTCATCAAGCTCGCTGATCCGAAGGAACTGGGGCAGCATATCGTCGTGCAGGGCGGCACGTTCCACAACAAAGCGGTGCTGCGCGCGTTCGAGCAGCTTGCGGGCGTGGAAGCCGTCTGCCCGGATATTTCCGGCATGATGGGCGCGTTCGGTGCGGCGCTGATTGCGCGCGACCGGGCGTCGGGCAGCGATACACCCTCCTCTACCCTGCCGATTCAGGACATTCTGGGCTTGCAGTGGCAGACGCGGACGGCGCGCTGTCAGGGCTGCACGAACCACTGTATGCTGACGGTCAGCCTCTTCCCCGGCGGACGGCGGCACATCACGGGCAACCGCTGCGAAAAGGGGCTGGGCAAAACCGCAGCGGGCGAAAAAGGCCCGAACGTGATGGCGTACAAGCTCAAGCGGATGTTCGACTATCAGCCGCTGACCGCCGAACAAGCCACACGCGGCGAACTGGGCATTCCCCGCGTGCTGAACATGTACGAGAATTTCCCGTTCTGGATGACGCTGCTGACGAAGCTGGGCTTCCGGGTGGTGCTGTCTCCTGCGTCCAGCCGCGCAATCTACGAAAAGGGCATGGAGTCCATCCCGTCGGAAAGCGAGTGCTATCCGGCGAAAATGGCGCACGGACATGTGCAGTGGCTGATTGATCAGGGCGTCGGGACAATCTTCTATCCGAGCGTGTTCTACGAGCGGCAGGAGGATATGAAGACCCAGAATCACTTCAACTGCCCGATGGTTGTGGCGAATCCGGAGAACATCGCCAACAACGTCGAGGATGTGACCGAAGGGCGCGTGCGGATGCTTAAACCGTTCCTCGCGCTGACCAGCGAAAAGACGGCGGCGGATGCGCTCGTGCGCTTCTTCCGCAAGACCTTCAATATCCCGGAGCAGGAAGTTCGCGACGCGGTTCACGCGGGCTGGGACGAGCAGCAGTGTGCCAAGACCGACGTGCGCGCCGAGGGTCTGAAGGTGCTGCAATGGATGGAGGAAAACCATCGGAAGGGCATCGTGCTGGCGGGACGGCCGTACCACGTTGACCCGGAAATTAACCACGGTATGCCGGAGCTGATTGCATCCTATGGTCTAGCGGTGCTGACTGAGGACAGCATCCCCGCTTCCTTCCATGGCGAGCATCCCCTGCGCGTGAGCGACCAGTGGGTGTACCATTCCCGCCTGTATGTGGCGGCGCAGTTTGTCAGCCAGCGGGATGATTTGGAGCTGATTCAGCTCAACTCCTTCGGCTGCGGGCTGGACGCCGTGACGACCGATCAGGTGGCGGAAATACTGGAACGCTGCGGCAAGCTGTATACGCTCATCAAAATTGACGAGGTGAACTCGCTGGGCGCGGCGCGCATCCGCGTGCGTTCCCTGCTGGCGGCGATGGCGCAGCGCGAAAAGCGCGGCATCGTGGCGCATCCCGTTCCTGCAACGTATCATCGCGTGGAGTATACCCGCGACATGCAGAAGAAGGGCTACACCATTCTTGCGCCGAACATGTCGCCGATTCATTTCCGTCTGCTTCAGCCGGTGCTGGAGAAGCACGGGTATCACATCGTCATGCTGGAAAACGATACACGCTCCGCGATTGATACGGGCCTCAAATTTGTCAACAACGACGCCTGCTATCCGTCCATCATCACCGTCGGGCAGATGATGGAAGCCGTGCTGTCCGGCAAGTACGACACCGATCGCCTTGCCCTCGCCATGACGCAGACGGGCGGCTGCTGCCGCGCAAGCAACTACGTCGGTTTCATCCGCCGCGCGCTGGCGAAAGCCGGACTGGGGCATATCCCGGTTATCTCCATTAACGCCAACGGCATGGAAACGAACGAGGGCTTCCACTTCACCCTGCCGATGCTCATCGGCGCGGCGCAGGCGATTGTTTTTGGCGATTTGCTGATGCGCTGCCTGTATCGGGTGCGCCCCTACGAAATCGAGGCGGGCAGCGCCAACCGGCTGGCGGAAACATGGTCGCAGAAGATCATCGACCATCTGGTGAACGGCACGGGCCGCTACGGCGACATCTGCCAGCAGCTTGTGGACGACTTTGACCATCTGCCGATTCACGAGGACATGAAGAAGCCGCGCGTGGGCATCGTGGGCGAAATTCTGGTGAAGTACATGCCCGTGGCGAACAACCACTTGGTGGATCTGCTGGAAGAAGAGGGCGCGGAAGCCGTTGTGCCCGACCTGATGGACTTCATGAACTACTCCGTCTACAACGGCAAGTTCAAGCACGAGTATCTGGGCAAGGGCTGGACAAGCGAAGCGAGCGCGGTACTGGGCGTGAAGGGCATTCGCGCGCTGCGGCGTCCCGCACTCAAGGCGCTGGAAAAGTCCAAGCGCTTTGAACCGCCGATGCATATTGAGCAGATTGCGGAGCTGTCCGACCCGTTCCTTTCGCAGGGGAATCAGTACGGCGAGGGGTGGTTCCTGACGGGCGAAATGGCGGAACTGCTGCTGACGGGCGTGCCAAATATCGTGTGCATTCAGCCGTTTGCGTGCCTGCCGAACCATGTGGTGGGCAAGGGGGTCATCAAGCAGCTGCGGAAGAAGTATCCGCAGGCGAATATCTGCGCGGTGGACTTTGACCCCGGCGCGAGTGAGGTAAATCAGCTCAATCGTGTGAAGCTGATGCTTTCCGCCGCACGGAAAAACATGGAGCAGGCGGCAAAAGAAGAATAAGCACGCGGAAGGAGTATGGGAAAAGCGACCAACTCAATCGCGCGAAAGGGGTCAAGGGGGGACTTCGTCCCGTTTCATTTCCCCCTTGCAGGGTGCAGGGGCGGCGCCCCTGCTGGGGCTTGGGGCAACGCCCCAACTGTTCCGCGGACGACTGGTATGCCCAACGCGCTCAACAAAGGTGCAGGCAGCGAAGCGTCCCTGCCAGTAACTTTGCGCGTCCGCAGACGCGCCCCCAAGCTGCTCTTTTGACCAACTCAATATTGTCGCGCCAAATGGGCGCGACCGACCAGCATGGGAGAAGGTTTTCTCTCGATGCTGGTCTTTTTCATTGCAGGAGAAAAACGGAGAGCGTATCCTGCCGCAATAGAAAAGCCCCGGCAGCCGCTGGACAATCGTCCTTGTGTGCTGCCGGGGTTGCGCTATGCTGTTGGAAAATGCACTTACGCCTGCTCGAACTGCGAGTTGTACAGCTCGGCGTAGAAGCCGCCTTTTTGCAGCAGTTCTTCGTGCGTGCCGGATTCGATGATGTCGCCGTGGCGCATGACCAGAATCTTGTCCGCGTTTTTGATGGTGGAAAGGCGGTGCGCAATGACGAACGAGGTACGCCCCTTTGTCAGCGTGTCCATCGCCTGCTGAATCAGCATTTCTGTGCGTGTATCGACGGAGGACGTCGCTTCGTCGAGAATCAGCATCGGCGCGTTTTCAATCATCGCGCGGGCGATCGTCATCAGCTGCTTCTGTCCGGCGGAGAGGTTCAATTTGTCGGACAGCTGGGTGTCGTAACCCTCCGGCAAGGTGTGGATAAGGTGGTACAGCCCCGTCGCGCGGGTCACTTGGTCAAGCTGCTCGTCCGTGATGCCCTCCTTGCCGTAGCAGAGGTTGTCGCGGATGCTGCCCTCGAAGAGCCAGGTGTCCTGCAAGACCATGCCGAAGAGGTCGTGCACATGCTCGCGCGTCATCTGCGACAGCGGCACGCCGTCAATGCGAATTTCGCCGCCGCCCAGCGGATAGAACTTCATCAGCAGATTGACCATCGTGGTTTTGCCCGCGCCAGTCGGACCGACGATGGCGACCTTCTGACCCGGCTGCACATGCTCGGAGAAGTCGTGAATGATGATTTTGTCCGGCGTGTAGCCGAAGCGGACGTGGTCGAACGTCACCTCGCCGCGAACGGCTGTGGTCTGTGCGGGCAGGTGGGATTCGTCGGGCATTTCCTTCGCTTCAAGGAATTCAAAGACGCGCTCTGCCGCCGCCGCCGCGGATTGCAGGTTCGTCGCCGCCTGTGCTAACTGGCTCAGGGGCGAGGTGAACAGGCGCACATACATCATGAAGGCGACAATCACGCCGAAGGTAATCGAGCCGTTCATCGCCAGCACCGCGCCGACGACGCACACCGCCACATACGCGAAATTGCCGATGAAGCCCATCAGCGGCATCATCAGGCCGGACATGAACTGGCTCTTCCAGTCCGTCTCCTGCATCTTGCCGTTGATGCGGTCGAACGCCTGCTGTTCGCGCTGCTCCGCGCCGAAGAGGCGGACGACATTGTGCCCTGTGTAGATTTCTTCAATATGGCCGTTCAGATCGCCCAGCCACCGCTGGCGCGCGACGAAGTACTTCTGCGAGCGGCTCATGATGCCAAGCATCAGCCCGAAGCCCAGCATCGACGACACAATCGCCGTCAGCGCCATTACCCAGTTCGTTGAGAGCATCATCACGACACTGCCGATGAACATCGTCACGGCGGAGACAAGGCTGGTCAGGCTGTTCTGCAGCGTCTGCCCGATGGTGTCCACGTCATTGGTGACGCGGGAGAGCACGTCGCCGGTGGAGGTGGACTGGAAGTAGCTGACCGGCAGGCGGTTGATTTTGTGGGATATGCCGTCGCGCAAGCCCCGGTTGACCTTCTGCGTGACGACGGTCATCACCAGCCCCGTCATGAAACTCAGCAGCGCGCCGACGACGTAGAGAATTATCAGCGTGATGCAGATTTTCTGGATGGCGGGCATGTCAATCTCGCCGCGCAGCCCGGCGGTAATCAGGTTGGTGATTTCGCTGATTTTGTTCGGGCCGATCAGGCGGATAATGACGCCCGCCAAGTCGCCCAGAATCGCGATGCAAATGACCGGATAGAAGGGCTTGCAGTGGCGGATGAGCTTCCCCAGTGAACCGCGGAAGTCCTTCGCCTTTTCGCCCGGTACGCCCGGCCCGCGCATTCCGGGATGACCGCCCGGACGGCGTTTCGTTTCACTCATGACGCAAGTTCCTCCTTCGACAGCTGAGAATACGCGATTTCCTGATAGACCTTGCAGCTTTCCATCAGCTCGCGGTGCGTGCCCTTGCCGACAATCGCGCCGTCCTCGATGACGAGGATGCAGTCCGCATCGCGAATCGTGCCGATGCGCTGGGCGACGATGATGTTCGTCGTGCCGCTGGTCTGTTCGCGGAGCGCCTGACGCAATGCATGGTCGGTCTTGTAGTCCAGCGCGGAGAAGGAGTCGTCAAAGACGAGGATTTCCGGGTCGCGCGCCACTGCGCGGGCAATGGACAAACGCTGCTTCTGCCCGCCGGAGAAGTTCGAGCCGCCCTGCGCGACTGTGCCGGAATACCCGACCTCCGGGGATTCGACAAATTCCGCCGCCTGCGCGACAGCAACCGCCTTGCAGATGGCAGCGCCCGACGCTTTGTCCTCGCCGTAGCCGACGTTGCTGCTGACCGTGCCGGCGAACAGGAACGCCTTCTGCGGCACAAAGCCGATCTTGCTGCGCAGGGCGTCCTGCGTGTAGTCACGCACGTCCACGCCGTCTACCAGCACCTGCCCGCTTGTTGCGTCATACAGGCGCGGAATCAGGTTGATGATGCTGCTCTTGCCGCAGCCAGTTGCGCCGATGAGGGCAACCGTCTGTCCGTGATGTGCGGTGAAGGAGATGTGGTGAATGGTGTCGCCGTCGGCATCAGGATAGCGGAAGGAGACGTCGCGGAACTCGATTTCGCCCTTCATTCCGGGCTTGCCCTGCGTTTCCTTGCCGTCCACAATGCGCGCCTTCGTGTCCAGCACCTCATTGACGCGGCCAGCGGAAACGGTCACGCGCGGCAGCATGACGAAAATCATCACCAGCATCAGGAACGCCATGATGACCTGCATCGCGTACTGCATAAAGACCACCATGTCCGAGAACAGCCCGATGCGCTCCATCATCGCCGCGGGCGACGTGACCGCAATCGCGCTGATGAGCGCCGCACCGATCCAGTAGATGCCCAGCGTCAAGCCGTTCATTGCCAGATTCATGCCCGGATTCATGACGGACATGGCGATGTTCGCCTGCTGGCTGTTGCGGGTCATTTCCTCGTTTGCCTTGGCGAATTTGCCCTCCTGATAGTTTTCCGCGTTGTAGGCGCGGACGACCTGCAAGCCCGTCAGGTTCTCACGCGTGATGCGGTTTAGGTTGTCCGTCAGCGCCTGCATTTTCTTCATGCGCGGCACGGCGTAGAGCATGATGAACACCAGCAGCACGCACACGAACGCAATCACGCCGCCTGTCAGCAGCGACCATTCCCAGCTCTTCGTGCTAATTTTGCCCACGGCAATGAACGCCATAATCGGCGCTTTAATCAGCGACTGCATCCCGAAGGAAAAGAACATCTGCAATTGCGAAATGTCGTTGGTCGTGCGGGTAATCAGGCTGGCTGTGGAGAAACGGTTGATTTCCTCGTTTGAGAAGCCGACCACCTTGCGGTACATTTCGCCGCGCAGCCGAGCGGAGAAGCGTGATGCAATCTGTGCGGTAAAGAATGTCGTGCAGACCGTCAGCAGCATTGACCCCAGCGCGCACAGCAGCATCTTGCCCCCTGCGAGCAGGATATCGCTCATCTGGCTGCCTTCCGTCTGCACCAGACGGGTGATTTCCGACATATAATCAGGCAGGGCCAAGTCAAGCTGCACCTGCCCCACAATCAGCACTACACAGGCGGCGACGAGCAGCCACTCTTTCCACCTGAGGTGTTTCAAAATCCGTAGCATGGGTTTCAATCCCTCCTTTTCTGTTTGCGTCCGCCATCATACCATAGAAAGATGGATTCAGAATGAACTGGCAGAACATTTTTCAAGATTTTTGGCACTTCGCAGGGAAATTGCGCCTTGATGCGTTTATTTAGGTAGGGAAATACCTCTAAAGGAGCTGAGAGCGATGAAGAAACGGTGGATTCTGCTGATTTTGCCCTTGATGATGATGGTAATGCCTGTTGCCTCCGCGAACGGCTGGGGCTTGCCCGAGGCCTTGGTGCCGCTTGTGTCGAACACGAATGATTATGACGACTATTATCATTTGGCGGATGATTATGCGCGGAAGGAAAATAGCGCGCGCATCATCATGCAGAGCCGCTATCACAATCAGCTGATTGCGGCGGAAAAGGGCGCGGACGGCTGGAAGAGTGTTATTGTCTCGACGACTGCCGTCTATCAGCCGTCGGAGCAGAGCACATCCGGGAAGCCGAAGCTCGCGCGCATCAATAACGGCTTTGAGTTGGCGTATCCGAAGGTGAAAGAACTGTATCGCTTTGAGCGCATCAGCAATGACCGGGGCGAAACGGCGTATACGCTGACGTATGCGAAGATGGGCGGCGTGGAGGTGGAGCGGCAGGAATCCTACCGCTATCTGGTAACGCAGGGCGAAGACAGCGCAATGTGGGTGACGGAAGTCACACTGGAAAACTTCAACATCCACAATATGCCCCGCCGCGGCGTGGGCGACGTGCGGCGGATGCGCGATGTATACAGCAGCATGGCGCTGTACGAGAATTACGACGCTGTGGGCTGGATTGGCGCGCAGAATGTTCCGGGGAAGAAAAGCGGCAAGCAGTCGTACCCGGTCTATGCCGCGCCGAGTACGGAGGCGTCCCGCGCGGCGAAGGGGAAAGCGCCGTTCAGCACGGGGGATGAGTATCGCCTGTATTGCACCGAAGGAGACTGGTCGCTGATTGAATACCGCGTCAGCCTGCGGACAAGCCGCTTTGGCTGGGTAAAGATTGGTCAGCCGACCCAGAGCCAGCGCCTGCATATCCCGATGCTGACGGCGTATGACACCTACCTGACCGACGATCCGCACGTCAGCGAGTACCATCAGGCGGAACTGCCCGCCGGGACGAAGCTGACGATGTGGTATCTGCTGGGCGTGAACGACGACTGGGCATATGCCTACGTAGAAGCGACGGTGGACGGCAAGCCGATGTGCGGGTTTGTGCCGCGGCGCGACGTGGTGATTGACGAAGTGGAACTGCCGGACGAAGCAGCGAAATATGTCGGCAGCTGGTATCTGTATTCCGGCAGTGAAATCGGCTATCTGTACCTTCGGCTGGACGCGGACGGGCGCTTCTACTGCTCAGACACCGACGGCGCGCAGCCCTACGGCGGCACATGGTGCGTGGTGCAGAATCCGATGGCTGGGGAGGACAACTTCTGGATTTCGGCGGAAAGCATCCTTGTGCTGAATTACAGCGACAGCATGACGATGCGCTTCGGCGTGGACTATATCGTGTCCACGACAGAGGAGGACGGCGAAGGGTTGACCCTGCCGCTGGTGAATCTCGCCTACGGGGAGGGCGGATGCACCTACGTCCCCTATGGCGCGGTGGACAGATACGGCAATTGGGTGGCAACGGCGGACGGAAGCGTGCGCCAAATGACGCTGCCGATTCAATAATGCAAAGGAGCTGAGAACGATGAAGAAACGGTGGATTCTGCTGATTTTGCTGCTGATGATGGCGCTGATGATGAATGCCGCGTCCGCGAACCAATGGGGACTGCGAGGGCAGGCGCTGAACATCGTGGAACACACGCATGATTACGACGAATATTCCTGCGTGGCGGATGACTACAAGTCCCAAACCAACGCAACCCGCGTCATTTTGGGCAGTCGCTATCACAATCAGCTGGTCGCGGTGGATGAGGTGAAAGACGGCTGGAAGGACGCTATTTTCTCGACGACTGCCGTCTATCAGCCGTCGGAATTGGAAGAAACGGGTTATCCCAAAATCACACGCACGAAGAACGGCTTTGAATTGGCGTACCCGGATATTGATGAACGGTACTATTTTGAGCTGTCGCACAACAATGAGGGGAGAACCTTTTACACGCTGATGGAAGCGCAGATGGGCGATGTGAAGGTGGAGCGGATAGCATCTTACGGCTATCGGGTGACGCTGGGCGAGGACAGCGCCATGTGGATGACCAAAATCACGCTGGAAGACTTCAACATCCACAACATGCCGAAACGCGGGCCGGACGACGTGCGCCGAATCAACGAAGCGAGCGAAGGACTGCAATACTTCGCCTGTTTGTATCCGGAGGTGGTTTCGGGGCAGAAGAGCGGCAAGAAGTCCTATGCCGTGTATTCCGCGCCGGACACGTCCTCTTACCGCGCGGCGAAGGGGAAAGCATCCGTCAGCACGGGCGACGATTATAAGCTGTACCTCACCGTGGGCGACTGGTCGCTGATTGAGTACCGCGTCAGCCTGCGGACGAGCCGATTCGGCTGGGCGCAGTTGGGCAATCATGGCGATGAGACGACGAACGAAATCGTGCATGTGCCGATGCTGACAGCGTTTGACACTTATCTGACCGACGACCCGAACGTCAGCGAATATCATCAGGTGGAACTGCCTGCCGGGACGAAGCTGACGGCACTGTCCCATCCGGATAACCAGTGGGCGTATGTGTACGTCGAAGCGACGGTAGACGGCAAAATCACCCGCGGCTTCGTGCCACAGCGTGACGTGGTGTTTGATGATGTGGAATTGCCAGATGAAGAGGCGAAGTTAGTCGGCAGCTGGCAGATGGAGGCGGGCGGCGAGTTCTGGGACAATTATCTCCGGCTGGACGCGGACGGGAAATTTTACGGCTCGGACTGCGACGGCGCGCAGCCGTATCACGGCACATGGAGCGTTGTGCAGACACCCGCGGACAGCAACCTCTACTGGAGGGGCGACATTCCGACAATCGTCTTCCGCTGTGTCAACGGCACAGTGTACCGCTACGGCGTCGGCGTGTCGGAATCCGCTGATTACGAGGTAACAGAGGGTGACTATTGCCGCAGCATGAGCCTCATCACCTGCGAGGGCGGCACGGGGTATGTCTCCTATGGGGTATATGGCGAAGGCGGCGGCATCATCACGGACGAGAACGGCAAGCTGATTTTGAAGGAACTCAATGTGACGAACGAGCTGAATTGGGGCGCATATTGGGAAGAAGAGGGGAACGGATGAGAAATTCTCAAAAAAAAGCGTCAAAAAAGTGTCAAAAGTGATGGAAATCCTGCGCAACCTCTTGCAAAATGGCGGCAAATTGGGTAGAATATGAGGTGGGAAATGATACTCTTTCCAGATTCGCCTGTGCCAGCTGCTTGCGTCTTTTCCCCTCTGGCGTCCGGTCGTTCCACTTAGCGTAGCGCTGCTACGCTGCGTTGCACTCCCGTTAGCCAGAGTGAAAAATTCGCGGCGCATCTTGGCACATTCTTATCTGGAAATAGTATAACCCCGTTTGAACGACTAAAGGAGGTATATTCCAATGGCAGTGAAAGTTGCTATCAATGGCTTTGGCCGTATTGGCCGTCTGGCGTTCCGTCAGATGTTCGGCGCTGAGGGCTACGAGGTGGTCGCGATTAACGACCTGACCTCTCCCGCGATGCTGGCTCACCTGCTCAAGTATGACACCGCTCAGGGTTCCTACTGCGGCAAGATCGGTGAAAACCTGCACACCGTGGAAGCGACCGAAGACTCCATCATCGTGGACGGCAAGGAAATCAAGATCTATGCCGAAAAGAACGCGGCGGATGCTCCGTGGGGCAAGCTGGGCGTGGACGTCGTGCTGGAGTGCACCGGTTTCTACTGCTCCAAGGAAAAGTCCATGGCGCACATCGCGGCTGGCGCGAAGAAGGTCGTCATCTCTGCCCCCGCTGGCAATGACCTGAAGACCATCGTCTACAACGTCAACAACGACACCCTGACCGCGGAAGACCAGATCATCTCTGCTGCTTCCTGCACCACCAACTGCCTCGCGCCCATGGCGAAGGCTCTGAACGACAAGTATCCGATCGTGTCCGGCATCATGACCACCGTTCATGCGTACACCGGCGACCAGATGATTCTGGACGGCCCGCATCGCAAGGGCGACCTGCGTCGTGCCCGCGCTGGTGCGCAGAACATCGTTCCGAACTCCACCGGCGCTGCGAAGGCGATCGGCCTGGTTATCCCGGAACTGAACAAGAAGCTGATCGGCTCCGCGCAGCGCGTCCCGGTCTGCACCGGTTCTACCACCATTCTGGTTGCTGTTGTCAAGGGCAGCGACGTGACCGTTGACTCCGTGAACGCCGCCATGAAGGCGCAGTCCTCCGAGTCCTTCGGCTACAACACCGAGCCGATCGTGTCTTCCGACGTCATCGGCATGCGCTATGGCTCCCTGTTCGACGCTACCCAGACCATGGTCGCGAAGATCGACGACGACACCTATCAGGTGCAGGTCGTGTCTTGGTACGACAACGAGAACTCCTACACCTCTCAGATGGTCCGCACCATCAAGTACTTCG
>OCHJ01000767.1_pt1 | contig 33615 bp, 36 predicted proteins | sample 1538381 | NCBI WGS metagenome assembly OCHJ01 (sample SAMN04571688, study PRJEB22368) | human gut metagenome | biome: human gut; material: stool | host: Homo sapiens | place: Luxembourg | collected 2012-06-29 | reverse complement strand
AAAAGGAAGGAGAAAGTTTTATTATGGAAAAAGCAATAATAAACCAAAAAGAAACACAAAAAGGAATTACATTAATTGCGTTAGTAATAACAATAATTGTATTATTAATATTAGCAGGAGTTTCAATTGCAATGTTAACAGGGCAAAATGGAATATTAACACAAGCACAAAATTCGAAGACAATAACAGAAAATAAAAGTGCAGAAGAAAAAGTAAAACTAGCAGTAATGTCAGCAAGAACAAGATCAGAAACAGCAGCATTAGAGCTAGATAAATTAAAAGAAGAAATAGCAAATCAAGGAGGAACAGCAACAAATAATGAATTTCCATTAAGTGTAACAATAGATGGAAAGACATTTACAGTAGCAAATACGGGAGTAGTAACAGCAACAGGAAGTTCAACAACAAATCCTAATCCACCAGCATCAACAGATACATTAAAAGCATCTGATATAGCAGCCAAAACAGATAAAACAAAAATATATGGAGCAACAGTAACAGGATATACATTACCAAGTGGAACAACAACAGATGTAAAATGGAAGATATTTTATGCAGACAATAGTAATATATACTTAATAGCAGATAATTATGTAGAGAGAGCAAATTTACCAAATAGTACAGATGGAAAAACAGCAACAGCCCATAAACCAAATGACGGAAGTAGTAGTTGTGCAAGAGCAGCATATTTTAGTAATATATTAGAAGATTATAAAGATGGTTCATCAAGAATAACAGAAAGTAAATTAAAAGCATTAAATAATGATTATTTTAATAAAAAAGGATATACAAGTGCAAATAATAATATGAAATCAGTAGCATATATGATGGATACAACAGCATGGAATAGTAAATTTAGAGATACAAATAAAGCAGAATATGTAATAGGAGGCCCAACAGTAGAATTATTATTCAAATCATATAATGAAAAATATGAAACAGCATATGAATCACAAGCAGTTGAATCATCAGATAAAAGTGATACAGGATATCAAATAAGAATGACATCAAAGGATAGTTGGTCTATTACTATAGGTTCAATGTTAAAAACAAGTGATTCATTATATGTAATAACAAAACAAACAGATGCGTATGCATATTGGTTGGCCAGTCCTTCTGCCTACGGCGGTAACAATGTGATGTATGTGGGCTCCAACGGCTTCATTGACAATTACAGCTATAACTATAACGGCATTGGGTTCCGTCCGCTAGTTTGTCTAAAATCTGATGTCACACTTGAAAAAGTTTCAGACACAGAATATGCAATACAATAATAAAAATAGAAAAAATAAAAGAAATTATTCTTTTCCTCGAAAGAGGTTTCTTTTTTTGTGTGTAAAAATACCATCACCTTATCTTATAAATACTTTAACTTTTTTCTATTTTATGATATGATAACATATATCTAAATACGATAATATATAAATGAGAAACAATACTTAGCAGTAAATATGGATTATAAGTAAATCAATATAATGAAGGTGAAAATGTTGAAAAAAGAAAAAAGAAACAAAACAATTAAAATAATAATATTTATAATAACAATAATGATACTAATAGGATGTACAATATACTTATATCCAATAATGAAAGAATTGTTAAAACCAGAAGGAAGAGAAAATTTAAAAATAGAAATTCAGCAAAACGGGCCAAATGGAATATTGCTATTATTAGGATTAGAGGCAGCACAAATATTTCTACCAATATTACCAGGTGAACCAATAGAAATTTTAGCAGGTATGTGTTATGGGACATTTGGAGGATTAATCTTTATAATGTTATCTGTATTTATAGTAACTGCTATGATATTCTTTATGGTAAGAAAATTTGGAAGAGACTTTGTGTATACAATGGTAAGCAAAGAAAAAATTCAAAAAATTGAAAATAGTAAATTATTTACACATCCAAAACAGATAGAATATATAATGTTAATTCTATTCTTGCTTCCAGGAACACCAAAAGATTTATTGACATACTTAGCAGGATTACTACCAATAAAACCAAGTAGATTTATAGTAATAGCAACACTTGCAAGACTTCCATCAATTATATCGTCAACATATGCTGGTGCAACATTGATAAATGGAAATTGGAAAATAGGATTACTAATGTATGTAGGGATATTTGTCGTTGTCGGAATAGCAATATTATTAGCTAAGAAATTTGATAAAACAGAAATAACAAAAGAGATATTAGAAGAAACTAAAAAAGTTAACTAAAAAATTTAATAATAGGAGATTTAAATGCCAGTAGAGAAAAATAAAGAGTACATAGTAGAAATAATTGATAATGGATTTGCAGGAGAAGGAATTGCAAAAATTAATGATTTTACAATATTTATTCCTAATACTTTAAAAGGTGAAAAAGTTAAAGTTTTAATTGTTAAAGTATTAAAATCACATGCATTTGGAAAAATAGTAGAAATACTAGAAAAATCACAAGATAGAGTAGAGAGTGATTGTAATACATATAAAAGATGTGGTGGATGTGATTTAAGACATGTAAAATATGAAAAAACATTAGAAATGAAGCAAAATGCAGTTCAAAGTTTAGTTAATAAAACACTAAAAAATAAGATTAATGTAAAAGAAACTTTAGGAATGGATAATCCATATTATTATAGAAATAAGGCACAATATCCAGTAGGTGTAAATAAAGATGGAAAGGCCCAGATAGGAGTTTTTGCAAACAGAACACATGAAATAATACCTATTCAAGAATGTCTTATTCAAAACAAAAAAAGTCAAGAACTTGCAAATTTTATTATAAAATTTATAAACTATAATAACATTAGTGTATATAATGAAAAAAATCAAAATGGATTAATAAGGCATATTGTAACTAAAGTTGGGATAAAAACAAATGAAATTATGTGTATAATTGTTATTAACGGAAAAAATATACCAAAAGAGAAAGAGTTGGTAAAACAAATAATTGATAAATTCCCAGAAGTAAAAACAGTCGTAAAAAATATAAACATGAAAAATACAAATGTTATTATGGGAAAAGAAAGTATAAATATATATGGAGAGGGATATATAAACGATAAATTAGGAGAATATATATTTAAAATTTCACCACATTCATTTTATCAAGTAAATCCAATTCAAGCAGAAAAACTTTATAACATAGGAGTTAAAGCAGCACAAATTTCTAAAAATAATGTGGTATTTGATTTATATTGCGGGATAGGAACAATATCATTATTTATGTCCAAATATGCTAAAAAAGTATATGGAATAGAGATTGTAGAACAAGCAATAGAAGATGCCAAGGAAAATGCAAAAATAAATAATGTAGAAAATGCAGAATTTATAGCAGGTGATGTTGAAAAAGTTTTAGAGGACCTAATAAATAAAAAGAAAGTAATTCCAGATATTATTATGATAGATCCACCTAGAAAAGGAATGGATGAAAATAGTATAAAGAATATATTAAAAATTAGTCCTAAAAAATTAGTCTATATTAGTTGTAACCCTGCTACATTGGTTAGAGATTTGGCTGAATTTGAGGAAAAGTATGATGTAAAAACAATAGAGCCAGTAGATATGTTTCCATATAGTAAACATGTTGAATGTGTGTCAGTACTAGAACTAAAGTAATATAAGTATCAGGATATATTCTATAAGGATACTGCTGATGGAAAAAGTAAATTTTGGCATGTGTATACAGTAATAGTACAGAAAAAATAAGTTTGGGAGAATTTTTAATGAAAATAATAACATTACGTGGAAGTTTAAAATATCAAAAAGAAATGATGATTATTGCAAGAGTATAAAAAACATAAGGAATAATAAATGTAGCAGTAAATATAGGAGAAGAGAAGAAAATAAAATGAATAAACAAACAATTGAAGAATGGACAAAATCAGTAGAAAAAATATCTACAGGATTTGAACAAATAAATACAGAACTAAAGAGAAAGTATATTATATGGAATATTGAAGTTTTTAATACATTAGCTTCACATATAAAAGAGAGTATAGCAACATTTGGAACAGGCTACCCATTTTATGTATTGGATGAAAATTTAGAAGGAGAAATACCAATTATCCAAGAACAAGTTAGATATAATAGACAATTAGTAAGAGATGGAGAACCATTTCAAAAATCTATATGGGAATGTAAAAAATGTTTAGATGAAAGATATGAACAAATGCCAGATTTAAAGACTATATGTAAACCATGCCCAAGAATTTCGAATAAGTTGAAGCCTAGAAAATTGATTAACAGGTTACCAGATATTGACATGTGGATTATTTGTGAAAATGGAAGTGTAGAAACAACACAAGAAAAATTGAGCAAATTATTAGAAAAAAATAATATGAGTACAAGTGATAAGAATCCTATTAATACAATAGAAGAACTAGAAGAAGTAACTGAACAGCTAAAACAAGGAATTATGCCAACAAGTTATTTGCCAATAGATTGCCATATTGTAGAAGAAAAAGATATATTAAAACTTCTTCAAATGGTGCCAGAGGAATTAGAAAAAGCTGACAAACAGAAGCAAATACCATATTTGCCAATTCTTCCAAAATCGTATAGAAAAGATTGGCAATATGATGATGAAGCATATAATTTTATTTATGATTATCTTTCAGCATTTACAGCTTTTGGATTTAATGGAGAATTAAAGGAAAGCTTAGAAGAAGGAAGAAAAATAGTAGCATCAAGATATTCTCCTCAAAAATTACTAGAATTTTTAAAACAATCAGCGACTGATTCAAACTTTAGAAGGTTTCAAACTAAAGAGTTAGAAGAAATATTTTTAAGAAAAGTAGAAAACTGGGGAGAAAAAGCAAAAATGAAAGAAATACAAGAAGAACTTGTAGAAGAATTATAAAAATAGAATAAAATGAAAAGAGGAATAAAAATGAAAATAGATTTACATATTCATACTAAAATGTCAGATGGTGAGTTAACTCCTAAAGAAGTAATTGATAAAGCTATAGAAAACAAAGTGAAAGTTATTTCAATTGCAGATCATGATACTATAGAAGCATATACAGAAGAATTTATACAATATGCTGAAAACAAAGGGATAAAATTAATAAAGGGAGTAGAAATATCAACAAAAATAAATAAATGTGGCATACATGTATTAGGATATAACATAGATGTAGAAAATGAAAAATTTAAAGAAAGTTTATATAAAATAAGAAATGCTAGACATGAATATTTGTATAATGTAAGCGAAAAATTAGAAAAACTAGGTTATTATATAAATACAGAGGAACTAGATAAAATTGATGCTGTTACTAAAGCACATATTGCATTAGATATTATAAAAAGTTCTAAAAATGAGCAAAAATTTTTAGATGAATTTGGACATATACCAGGAAAAGGAGAATTTATAGAAACAGTTATGAATGAAAATTGTCCTGCGTATGTAAAAAAAGAAACAGTAACTCCTCAAAAAGCTGCCGAAATTATAAGACAAGCAAATGGAAAAGTTATATTAGCACATCCAGTAGCATACGAACATGAAGATGGACTAAATGAAGAAGATATTTTAAAAATAGTAAAAGATATGAATCCAGATGGAATAGAAAGCAATTACATATATATTGATAAGGATAATAATGAGTTTGATGAATGTGAAAAATGGAATCGATTTGCTAAAAATAATAATTTATTTGTAACAGTTGGAACAGATTTTCATAATAGTGATGGAATTAGACCAGAAATTGGTTTTGTAAATAAAAGAATAGAATTAACAGAAGATGAAATAGATAAAATTATAGAAAATTTAGAAAAATAAAGTATTTTTTAAATTTCTACAAATTTAGCGACAAAAAGGTGTATAATCATATATGAATAAAACAAAAATAAAGTAAAGGAAAATAAAAATGGAAAAAGAATTTAAATCAGGATTTGTAACTTTAATAGGAAGAACTAATGTTGGAAAATCAACACTATTAAACTTATTAGTAGGAGAAAAAGTTGCAGCAATAGCAAATAAAGTTCAAACTACAAGAACAGCAATAAGGGGAATTGTAAATAGAGAAAACTCACAAATTATATTTACAGACACACCAGGAATACATAAACCACATACAAAATTAAATGAAACAATGTTAGAAACATCTTTTACAAGTTTAGCAGATGCTGATGTAGTTTTATTTTTAATAGAAGCAACAAGTAATGAAATAGGAAGAGGAGACAGCAGAATAATAGAAAAATTAAAAGAAGATAAAGCAAAAACAATTTTAATTATAAATAAAATTGATTTAGTAAAAAGAGAAAAACTTTTAAATTTAATTGATTTATATCGCCAAGAATACGATTTTGAAGCGGTTATTCCTATTTCTGCAACAAATAGCAAATATAGAGAAATTATTTTAGACGAAATTGAAAAGAACTTAAAACCAGGACCCGCATATTATGATAAAGAAGAATATACAGATCAAACTTTAAGACAACTTGCAGAAGAAACAATAAGAGAAAAAGCGTTAACACTTTTAAGAGATGAAGTACCACATGGAATATATGTAGAAGTTCAAAAAATGAAGCAAAGAACTAACAAAAATGGTGAAGAAATATATGATATTGAAGCCACAATTTACTGCCTAAGAGATTCACATAAAGGTATTATAATAGGAAAAAATGGAGAAATGTTAAAAAGAATAGGCAGAGCAGCAAGAATTGATATGGAGAATAATTTTGGTTTTAAAGTTAACCTAAAAACTTGGGTAAAAGTAAAAGAAGATTGGCAAGATAACAATTCAATAGTAAATAAATTTAAATTACAATAATTTTACCAAATATAAAATTTAAGTATAAAAACCATAAAAAAGCAGAAGATAAAATTAAAGGTAAAACTTTAAAAAGGAAGTGAAGCTGATGATAAAGAAAATTGCATGGAATGCCTTTAAAAATACAGGTGATATAAACGCATTTTTAGAACTAAAAGAAATAGAAAATATTGAAAAAAATATTATTGAAAACAAAGATATAAATGATATTAAAATAGAAGAAAAAAACATAATAAAATCAGAAAATTTATTGTAAACATAAAAAAGGAAATAAAAATGGCAAATACAAAAATAAGTGGAATAATATTATCTGAAAGTAATCTAGGAGATTTTGATAAAATGTTAACAATGTTAACACCAGGAATGCGGAAAAATATCTTGTGTAGCTAAAGGAGCACGAAGACCTAAAAGTGCTCTTTTAGCAGGTACACAGATGTTTTGCTTTGGAGAATATCTAGTTTACAAAGGAAGTAGTACATATCATATAAATTCAGTTGAACCAATTGAAATATTTTATAATCTGAGAACAGATTTAGATAAATTAAAATATGCAGTACACATTAATAAAATTGTACAAGATGTAACACATGAAAATCAAAATTGCTATAATATTTTACAATTATTATTAAACACATTATATACAATATCTGAGACGGATAAAGATTTAGACTTTGTTATAAGTATATTCAAATTAAGGCTATTATGTATATTGGGATTTAAACCAAGAGTCGATGAATGCACTATATGTAAACAGAAAGATAATATACAATATTTTAGTATAAAAGATGATGGCTTTAAATGTGCTACATGTGGTAAACAAGATAAGTCTGCAATAACAATATCAGAAAGTACAAAAAATGCAATTATGTACACAGTTAAAGCACCAGCAAAAAAGATATATTCATTTAATATAAAATCAGAAGCTTTAGAGGAATTTAAATTAATAGTGAAGTTATATTTTAATCAAAAATTAGAAAAAGAATATAAATTAGAAGAACTATTTTAAGACAAAGATACAAATTTTAGCGAAAGAACTTGAAAAAAAATATAATAACAGATATAATAAAGATATCAACTAGACAAACTAAAAAGAGAAGGGAGCGATTTTTATGAAAATAAAAATAACAGGAAAGGAACTAAAGATAACAGAAGCAATTAATGATTATGTTGAAAGAAAAATGGAAAGAATTGATAAATATTTTAAAGGTATTGAAAATTCAGAAGCTGAAGTTACATTAAAAACAGAAAGAGAAATACAAATAGCTGAAATTTCTGTAGTAGTAGATGGAGAAAAATATAGAGCAGTAACAGAAGATAAAGATATGTATGCATCTATTGATAAAGACATCGATATACTAGAAGGACAAATCAGAAAAACAAAAACTAAAAAAGAAAAAATGATGAGAGAAGGTTCAATAAAAAACATAGAAGTATCACTTGAAAAAGAACCAGAAATAGTAAATGAAATAGTAAAAACATCATATTATAGCATTAAACCAATGCTACCAGAAGATGCAGTATTAGCTTTACAAGAACAACCAACACATAATTTTTTAGTATTTATAAATGTAGAAACAGGAAAAGTAAATGCTGTACACAAACTAAAAGATGGTAAAAATTATGGTTTAGTAGAACCAGAAGCATAAAGGAAAAAACGGTATTAGAAAAATAAGCTTACATCGTTTATATATTAAAATAATCTTAAAAAATAAAGGCAGGAAATCAAATCCTGCCTTTATGTATTTTATAAATAAAATAATAAAAACAAAATTTAACTTCCTACCATAATGACTAATTAAAAAAATTAACTAATTAACTATTTCATATTTCTTTCAGCTTGTTCAATCATTTTTTTAACCATTTGTCCACCTATTTTACCAGCATCTCTGGCTGAAATGTCACCATTATATCCGTCTTTTAAATTAACACCAACTTCACTAGCAACTTCATATTTGAATTTATCTAAAGCAGACATAGCTTCTGGTACTAACTTTTTATTTGAATAGTTTGCCATTGTTTTTTCACCTCCTGTGATATTACAACTAGAAAAAACTTTTGTTTTTCTACTACTATCATTTGCAAAAATAGAAAAAATAATCAGGAAATTTTTAGAAAAAATATTGCAAATAAAAAAAGATATTTGTATAATGGGGATTGCAAAAAAGCATATGCATAAAATACTAAAAAAATTTAAAATATATTAATATAAAAAATAGGTTTATAGGTAAAACCGTTATAAAAATCTAAATACAAAAGTAAGGAGAAAAAAGATAATAATCTTTTGAAAAAGTAAAATGTACAAATTAATAGCAGTAGATTTAGATGGAACATTGTTAAATAGTTATGGAGCTGTTACCGAAAATACAAAAAATGTAATAAAAAAAGTAGAGGAACAAGGAGTAAATGTAATAATAGCATCAGGACGACCTATTGATTCAATAATGACAATAGCGAACGAAATAGGTAGTGATAAATATTTTATAGCTGGAAATGGTGCTATAGTTTATGATATGAAAAAAAATGAAATTATATACGAAAAATGTTTACCTAAACAAAAAGTTTTAGATATTATAAAAATTTGTGAGGAAAATAGTATTGGATATAATGTATATACAGAAAAAGAAATATTAACAACATCTTTAAAATACAATGTTTTATATTATCATAAAGAAAATTTGAAAAAGCCAGAAGACAAAAAAACCAAAATAAGTATTATTAATAATATGTATGAATATATAGAAAATGACGAAAATTCACGATTTTTGAAAATAACAGTATGTGATGAAAATAAATTTGTTTTTAATTCTATAATTAGAAAATTAAAAGAAATTCGAGATATAGAAGTTTTGGAAGTGTCACATATGGCAAAAAAAATGATAAGACAAGGAACTGAAGAATTTTCGGTAGAATATTTCTATACAGAAATTTCTAGAGCAAATGTAGATAAATGGAATGCAATAGAGTTTTTAGCAGAAAAAATGGGAATAAACCAAGATGAAATTATGGCAATAGGTGATAATATAAATGACAAAGAAATGATTGAAAAAGCAGGCTTAGGAGTAGTAATGGCTAACAGCACACCAGTAGTTGTAAATATTGCAAACGAAGTAACAGCAGGCAATAATGATGAAGGCGTAGCAAAAATATTACAAAAACATTACAAAAATATTAACTTTTAATAACACTATGTAATTTAATTGATTTTACATAGTGTTTGCGGTAAAATAAAATAAATGATTATTTTGTAAAAAAATAAGAGAAAAATAAATTTTAAGGGAGGAATTTGTGATGGCAACAAATCCAATGCAAAGAAAAGCAAGAAACTCATTTTTATTAGGAATGTTAGTAATGTTATTAATTTCAGGAGTTATAATAGCATTATTATTCATGCAATTGATGAATAAAATGAAAAAAGAACAAGAGGAAAAGTCAAATAGTTATACAGCATATGTATTAAATAAAGATGTAAAAGCAGGCCAAACAATAACAGAAGATATGTTTACACAACAAACAGTAAATAAAGCATTAGTACCAAGTAATGCAACAAGTGATTTAAGTGTTATACAAAATTATTCTTTAAAAGATAAAGAAGGAAATGCAGTATCAACTGAATATCGTAATTCTAATGGAGAAACTGTATCAACAATGTATATAACACTGGACAATACTAAATATGAAGTAAAAAAAGAGGACGAAACAGATAGTTATTATATAACAAAAAATGGACAAAAAGAATATTTGGATTTAGTTACAGCACCATTAATAGCTAAAGTAAATATGAAGAAAAACACTTTAATTACAACAGATTTATTAGCACAAGGAACAGTAAAAAATGATATAAGACAACAAGAATATAATGTTGTAGTAATGCCAATGGATTTAGTGACAGGAGATTATATAGATATAAGACTTATGTTACCAAATGGACAAGATTTTATAGTAGTATCTAAAAAAGAAGTTACAATTCCAGTAGTAGGAGGAACAGATTCTTCAGACACTTTAAATGTTAACTTATCAGAAGATGAGATCTTACATATGAGTTCTGCAATAGTAGATGCAGCAAGCTTAAATGGAGCTAAACTTTATGCTACAAAATATACAGATGCGGGAATTCAAGAGGCATCAACTCCAAACTATGTTGTAAGAGATGCAGTTTCTAAAGAATTACAAGCAGATCCAAATATATTATCAAGTGCAATGGAAACATTAAGAGCAAGATATAATGCAATAGATACAGGAACAATGAATACATATAGAGAAAATGCTTTAAATAGTCAAGGAGATCAAGCTCAAACAAACTTGGAAACAAATATGAGTGAAAGTATAACAAATTCAAAAACAACAAGAAAAGATTACTTAGAAGGATTATCAGGAGAAACTTCAACAACAACAACATCAACATCAAACTAAAAAATATAAAAAGGAGAGATACTTATGAAAAAGATAGGGTTTATAGGAGCCTACGACAAAACAGATTTGATTATATATATAGCTAAAATACTTACTGTATTAAATCAAAAAGTATTAGTAATAGATGCAACAATAAATCAAAAAGCTAGATATGTTGTACCTGTTATAAACCCTACAACTGAGTATGTGACAGAATATGAAGATATAGATATAGCAGTTGGATTTCAAAATGTTGAAGGAATAAAAAGATATATTGGACTTTCAGAAGAACAAGAATTAGAATATGACATTATACTAATAGACACAGACAACTACATAGGTTTTGAAGGATTTAAATTAAATGAAGCAATTAAAAATTACTTTGTAACATCTTTTGATGCGTTTTCGTTAAAAAAAGGATTAGAAATAATAAATACAATTGAAGAACCAATTAGCATGACAAAGGTATTATTTTCAAAAGAAATGCTAAAGGAAGAAGATGATTACTTAAACTTTTTATCATTAGGATATAAAGTTATTTGGAATGAATACAGAATATATTTTCCAATGGAAAATGGCGATTTAAGTGTAATTTATGAAAATCAAAGAGTAGCCAAAGTTAAGTTTAAAAAATTAAGTATTCAATATAAAGATGGCTTAGCATATATTACAGAAGAGATTTTGGGAGATTCTAATGAAAACAGAGTTAGAAGAGCTATAAAGACAATAGAAAAAGGAGTATAAAAATGTCAGTAATTACATTTTGGAATAATGGAAAAGAACAAACTGGAAAAACATTATCGATTACAGCTATTACAACACAGATGTCAATAGAACATAATTATAAAATTCTTGTTATTTCAACAGGACATAAAGATACAACTTTAGATAGATGCTTTTGGGAAGAAAAGAGAAAAAAGAAAAACCGTGGATTGTTTGGACCAAATACTGATACAGCTATGGAAGACGGAATAGTTGGAATCGAAACTATTATGAGAAGTGGAAAATTACAACCAGAAAATATAACAAATTATACAAAAATAGTTTTTAAAGATAGACTAGAAATATTGCCATCTTTTAAGGGTGAAAAACTAGAATATGAAGAAATAAAGCAAAATTATCCGGAAATCATAAATTTAGCTAATAAATATTATGACTTAGTGTTTGTCGATTTAGATGCAGAATTAGGAGAAGCGATTACAGAACAAATATTGCAAAACTCAAATTTGGTTATTGCAAATTTAAGTCAAAGATTAGTCAGCATAAATAAATTTATGAAATTAAGGGAAGAACAACCAATGTTTAATTCTAAAAAGATATTGTTGTTAATAAATAGATATGACAAATTTTCAAAATATACAATAAAAAATATTACGAGATATATGGGAGAAAAAAATAAAGTATTAACAATACCATATAATACATTATTTTTTGAAGCGTGTGAGGAAGCAAAAGTACCAGACTTGTTTTTAAGACTTAGAAGAAGCATTGATGAAGAAGATAGAAATTATATATTTATACAAGAAGTAAAAAGGGCATCAGATGCAATTATATATAGACTACAAGATTTAGCAATGAAAATGTAAGGAGGTTAACTAGACCATGACAATAACTAATATTGTTCTAATACTAGTTGTTATAGCTGTTGCAGGATATGTAATATACTATAGCATTAAAAAGAAAAAAGAAGCACCAGTAGAAACAGCTTTAAATGTAGATGATAAAACATATACAATAGATATGATGACTGAATTTGTAAAGAAAAGACTTGATGAAATTACAAAAATCAATTTATATGATATCGGACTTTCAGAAGAAGAATTAAAAAGAAGAAAAAATAAAAAATATGAATTGAAAAAAGCTTTAAAAGGTTGTACATATGGTGATGTAAATGATAAAAAATATGTTAAAGAATTAATATTTGATTTATTAGAAAAAGAATATGGAGTAAGTGAAACAAATATATCAAAAGCAATACCATTTGATATTCCATCATTACTTACAGCACAAGACAAATTTGATATTTTACTTTATGCATTTAAAAAAGAATTTGGATATGAAGCTTTAACAGAGTTAATAAAGAAATATAATTTAGGAGATTTAAAATATGTAGAAGGAGAAACAAAACCTTCTTATGTTATAACTTCAACAGAAATAGAAGATATATATGAAAAAGAAAATATAGTCTTAACATTTTCAGACAAATTAAGTGTTGTAGTACAAAGAATATATCAACATTATAAAGGATATAGTGCAATAGATGAAGTAAGAGATATGAATATAGATGGTGTATCTGGTGGTGTATCTGGTTTACCAGAAAGCTTTTTAAGCCAAGTTGCACAAACAGATGGAGACTATTTAAATCAAGTAGCTGAACACAAAGTCCCAAGAGCTTGTGACAGTATATGGATATTCTTCCAAGGTAAATCAATAAGACTAGCATTTTTATCATTTGGAACAGAAGCAGAATTAAAAAGAGTATGTCAAAATATTTATAAATACAATAACCCAGGACAATTATCAGATACAAATGGTTATAAGATCAATGAAATGAAAGATGGTTCTCGTGTAGTTGTTGTAAGACCAAGCTTCTCTGAAACATGGGCATTTTTCGTAAGAAAATTTGACGTAAAGAGAGCAACACTAGAACAACTAGTTAGAGATCCAGGAAAAGAAGATGCAATAGAATTATTAAAATATCTAGTAAAAGGAGCAAGAATCACAGCGATTACTGGTGAGCAAGGTTCTGGTAAAACAACATTACTTATGGGTATGATTGAAAATATTTATGAAACAATGAATATAAGGGTTCAAGAAACTGCATTCGAGCTTCATTTAAGAAAAATATACCCAACAAGAAACATTTTAACATTCCGTGAAACAGACACAATATCTGGACAAGAAGGTTTGGATGTTCAAAAGAAAACAGATGGTTCTGTTAACATCATTGGTGAGGTTGCAACAGACCCCGTAGCATCTTGGATGATACAAGCAGCCCAAGTTGCTTCTAAATTTACATTATTTACTCACCATGCTAAAACATTTCCAAACTTAGTAACAGCATTAAGAAACTCAATGTTAAGAACAGGGGTGTTCACAGATGAAAAAACTGCAGAAGAGCAGGTTGTACAAGTTTTAAATTTTGATATACATCAAATTAAAGACTTTAGAGGAAAAAGATATATAGAAAGAATTACAGAATGTATTCCAATTGAAAGTAAAAGTGAATACAATTTTGACCATAGAAAAGAAAAAACATTAGAAGGAAAATTTGATAAATTTTTTGATAATGCAACAAGATATTTTGAAAAATCAACAGATAAAAAATTATATACATATAGAAACATTATGGAATACATAGATGGAGAATATGTAATAACAAACCCAATTTCAGAACAAAACTTAAGAGATATGAGAAACAACATGGATGCAGCAGATGTAGAACAATTTGACAAATTTGTTGAGAAACACTGGGGAAATCAATTAGCTAAAAAAGAAACAGTAACTGTATCAGCAGAAACAGAAGAAAAACCTAAAAAAAGAGGAAGAAAAAAGAAAACAGAAGTTTAAGTACTAAATATAAGGAGGAGGTGCTAATTTAAAGTGGACAATACATTTATATACTATATAATGGGTGGAGCAGCAGGAGCTTTTGTAATAATTGCACTAATATATTATGTACTATCAAAAAAGATGCAAACTTCTGAATACAAAAAAATTCAAAGATTACAAGAGGGAACTAAAGAAAAATCCTTTTCTACGGAGGTGTTATTTCAAAAATTATATTTAACATACATAAAAATACCATTTATAAAAAGATATGTTTTGAAAATCAGAAGAAGATTGGAAATTATTAATATAGATGATGAGTATAATACAAGAAAAGGAACAGCAAAGATTTTAACAAAAACATTTGCAATAATAATTCCTATAATAATTATTACAATTGTAATGACATCACAAAATATCTTATTAATGACAATATTACTTATTTTTGAACTATTTATGATAGATACATTTATAGACGGTTCAGTAGATAAAATTGATAATAATATTTTAAAAGAACAAATAGACTTTTTCTCAGAAATAAGACATGCTTATCATGAATATAACATGGTTGAAGAAGCTATATACCAAGTATCGCAAGATGATGAAAAAGATGTTTCTAGACAAGGTGAAAAGATATATGAAATATTAATATCAGATGATCCAGAAAATGAGTTAGAAAAATATTATGATATAGCACCAAATAACTTCTTGAAAGAATTTGCAGGGGTATCATATCTAACAAAAGAATTTGGTGATAGGAAAGTAGATGGAGCATCATTATACTTAAAAAATGTAAATAATATTACACAAGAAATGCAATTAGAAATCTTAAAAAGAGATAAATTGAATTATGTATTTCAAAGTTTATCTGTTATAGCAATTGCTCCAGTATTGATGTTAGAACCATTAAAAAATTGGGCAGTAAGTAACTTCTCATTTACTGCAAGTTGGTATAATGGAAAGCCAGGAATGATAGTGCAAATGTTAATATTATTGATAACTTTTGTATCATATATTTTAGTAAGAAAGTTAAAAGATAATGGCTCAACAGCTATGAATACTAAAAATACAGAAAATCCTTGGCAAGCAAGATTATATAAGAAAAAACCAATAAAAAAGGTTGTAGATCTATTTATACCTAAAGTAGGAACAAAAGAATATAGAAAAGTACAACAAATGTTAAAAGATTCTGCTTCACCATTGAAAATGGAGTGGTTATATATAAATAGGATTACAATTGCAGTTGTTACATTTTTTGCTTCGATTATATTGTTTGCACAATTACATCAAGTTGCTATAAATTATGTTTATACAGAACCAACAACAGATTATGATATTATTGGTGGACTTTCAGAAAAAGACGAAAAAAAGGCAATGGAACTAACAAAACAAGATAATGTTTTCCTTGATAAATTTAGAGGAAAGATAAATGTAACAGAAGCACAAATAAAAAATGCTGTTGCTAGTTCCAAATATTATACTGATTCAGAAGACAGCGAAATTGAAACAGCTACAAAAAGAATATATAAAAAATTACAAATAGTAAATAGCGAATATATGAAATGGTTTGAATTGTTACTTGCATTTGTTTTTGCACTAGTAGGATATATGGGACCGATGGGATTACTATTGTTCCAAGTAAAAATGAGACAATTAGAAATGGAAGACGAAGTAATGCAATTCCAAACAATTATATTAATGCTAATGAGAATAGAAAGAGTTAATGTTGAAATAATTCTAGAATGGTTAGAAAGATATTCTAATATATTTAGACCTTCAATTACAAAATGTGTGAATAACTATGAAGCTGGTGCATGGGAAGCCTTAGAGGCTATGAAAGATGAAGTTACATATTTACCTTTAATTAGAATAATTGAAAGCTTGCAAGCAGCAGTAGAAAAGATACCAATTAAAGATGCATTTGATGAACTAGATTCAGAAAGAGAATATTATCAAGCAAAAAGAAAAGAATCAAATGAAAGATTAATAAAAAGAAAAGGTATGATAGGAAAAGTTATAGGTTTTGCTCCAATGGTATGTTTATTTGTAGGATACTTAATTATACCACTAGTATTTATAGGATTAACAAGTATGTCATCATCATTTAGTTCAATGACTGCAACAAAAGCAAAATAATAAGGAGGAAACTCTATGGAAAATGCATCAAAAGCATTAATTATTGCAGGAAGTTTATTAATAGGATTACTAATAATAAGTGCGTTAGTATTAATGTTTAGTAATTTAACAGCATATCAAAAAACAAATACAGAAACAACAAGAGAATCACAAATAGTAGAATTTAATAATCAATACGAAACATACAATAGACAAGATGTAAGAGGTAGTGAATTATATTCATTATTAAATAAAGTTATAGATTATAACAGAAGAGAATCAACAGAGGGAACAGGTTGGTCTGATAAAGGCCAAACAGTTTCATATGAACAAATGACAATAATATTTAAAATTGATGTTTCAAAACTAACAGCAGATAATCAGTCAAATAAATTATTTACAAAAGCAAATGGAAATACATACACAATAAATAGAAATTCAAATACATTTGAAAGTTCAATAAAAAATGAAGTTGATAGAATCGAAAAAAAATATGGACAAGATTCTCTAACAAATTTAACAACAGGATTAACAGCAATATTTATTGATTCTAGAAGTACAAGTGATCAAGAAACGGCAGTAAGCAAATTTAATTCAGCATCTAAAAAAGTAAAAGCTACAAAATGGGATGATATAAAATCAGGTAGTACGATAAGGAATGATATATATAAATATTATGAGTATATACAATTTAAAAGAGCATATTTTAAATGTACAGGTACAACATACAATAGGCAAACAGGCAGAATTACAAAAATGGAATTTGAATTTACAGGAAAATTTAATTAATAAGGAGTAAATTGTAATATGGAGAATGCATCAAAAGCATTGCTTATGGCTGCAGGAGTATTAATAGGTGTTCTAATATTATCATTAGCAGTATATTTATTTGCAAACTTTGGTACAGCATCAGCAGAAATACATAAGCAAAGAGATATGAATGAAATAAATAAATTTAATACACAATTTACTTCATATGAAGGAAAAGAATGCACGATACATGATATAATATCAGTAGCTAATCTAGCAATTGATAACAATACAAATTATTCTTTAACAGCACAAACTGGTAATAATTATTACATTACGGTTAATATCCAATCAGGTCAACAAAATTTACAAAAATATTTATTAAATACTACAACAAGTAAAATAGATAATGATAAAGTAAATGAATTGATAAAAAATGATTCAAATAATTTGAAATATTATACAGATAGTAATGGAGAACAACAGATTTCATTGCAAAAATACACATGTACAACAATAATAAATACGACAACTCAAAGAGTGCAAACAGTAACATTTAAAAAAATGTAATAAATATATAGAGGAAAATAATGAAAAAAATAGCAGTGTTTTTTTTAATAATAATTATTATAATAGTAGGAATGTCATATATGTACATGAATTATAAATCAAACTATTATAGTGCAAAAAAGGGAAATGAACAATTTTCAAGCTATTATAATAAGGAATTTAAAGGTACAGTAATTGCAACATTGGTGAATAAAGCATATGATAACAATTTAACTGGAAATGTTGAAAGAAATGAAAAAGGTAAATTTATAGAAAATGATACTAATTCAATAAAAATAGATATAAAAATGTTAGATACTGACAAGACTTATGATATGGAAACTTTATATTCAGGTGGAATGGACAAGTTTGTAAAATATTATAGTCAAATAACATTTAAATGTACAAAAATAGAATATCATAAATCAACAGGAAAAGTTAAATATATGTTTATAGAACAAGTAACACAATAAAAAGTAAATTAGTTATTAAGATTTCCAATCTAATAAGTTTGGAATATAGTATAAACAAAAGTAAAAATTAAGGAGGAAATAATTATGGAGAATGCATCAAAAGCGTTAATTATTGCAGGTGCAATATTACTTGCAATATTAATTATATCATTAGGTATAATGATTTATCAACAAGCATCAGGAGTTGTAAACAATAATTCAATGACAGAGGTAGATGTTTCAACATTTAATGCAAAATTTGAACAATATTTAGGTTCAAATGTAAGAGGAGCACAAGTAAATGCACTTATAAATACTGTAAACACAAATAATATGTCACAAGACGATGCTTCTAAAAAAGTAACAATTAAAGGAAATACAACAAATACAGCACAAGCAACAGATTATAAAAAAGATTACAAAACAGGTTCAACATATAAAGTTACAGTAACTAAAAATACAAAAGGTGGATTAATTAGTGAAATAACAATAGTAGAAAATACATAATAAAGAGTTTTATAGGAGGAAAGATATATGGAAAACGCGTCAAAAGCGCTAATTATTGCAGGTGCAATATTATTAGCAATATTAATTATATCATTAGGAATAATGATTTATCAACAAGCATCAGGAGTTGTAAACAATAATTCAATGACAGAGGTAGATGTTTCAACATTTAACTCAAAATTTGAACAATATTTAGGAGCAAATGTAAGAGGGGCACAAGTAAACGCACTTATAAATACAATAAATACAAATAATATGTCACAAGACGATGATTCTAAAAAAGTAAAATTAGATGGACAAACAAAGGCTCAAACTGATAATGCTAAAAATTACAAAACAGGTTCAACATATAAAGTTGAAGTAGTAGAAAACACAAAAGGTGGCTTAATAAGTAAAATAAAAATAACTGAAAATACATAGTAGCATTGTAATTTAGAGGAGGTGATATTATGGAAAATGCAGCAGATGCATTAAAAATGGCTGCAGCGGTTTTGGTATTTGTTATGGCACTTTCCATAACTATCAACTCTTTTACTGAAACTAGAATTGCAGCTACAACCATATTAAATAATAAAGACAAAGAATATGATTATACATATGTAGAAGATAATGGTACAACAGAGAGACTAGTAGGTCTAGAAAGTATAATTCCAACTATTTATAAAGCATATAAAGAAAATTATAAAGTTATATTTGATGCTAGCATATTAGGTAATGACGGAGTATATGAGAAAATAAATAGTGAAACAGGCATAAAAGAAGCAGTTTATTCAATAGATTTGCAAAAAGAAGTATTGGGTAGTGATACTCAAAAAGAACAATTTATAATGGCAATATTGTATGGAAGTAAATATTCTGATTTTTCTACTGTAAAGACAGCTTTTGAGAAGAATTTAAAAATAGTCTTGAATGAAAATGGAATTTATGATAGAATAAATAGGAAAGTTAAAGAGAGTATAGGAATTTATTATCAAGAAGAAAGTGGAAACGCAGGAGAAGGTACGGAAGAATCTAATGTGCCAGATGCAAATAAAACTGAAAAAAGAGTAATAACTTATACTTCAATATAAATAAAAAAGATATGTAATATCTAAAGGAGGAAATTATGGGAGATACATTAATTACTGTAATAGCAATAGTATTAGCAGCTGTTTTAATGTTTGTTTTTCCGCTAATGACAATGTCAGATAGAACAGATGATGTATCACAACTATCAGTAGAAACAGCAACAACTGATTTTGTGGATGATGTACGTACAACTGGAAAGTTAACAATGGACAAGTATAGCAAATTTGTTGAAAATATTTCTGCAACAGGAAATAGTTATGATGTAGAAATGGAACTTAATGTTTTAGATGAAAACCCAGGAAAGAAAACAACACAAGCTGAAAAAACAAAAATCGGTGAAAATGTATATTATACAATGTATACTTCACAAATTTTAGATACAATAAATCCAAGTAATGGGGTAACTAAAACTTTAGCATTAAAAGAAGGAGATATGTTTACAGCAAGTGTTAAAAACACAAACTCAACATTATCACAACAATTAAAGAATTTCTTTTATTCTGTAACAGGAAATGATACATATACAATTGCAGCAGAACATGGTGGAATAGTTACTGCAAATGGAAGTGGAAATTAAAATATAGACTTATTAGCTTGTAATATGTATATTACAAGCTTTTATTATATACGAAGGAAAGTGAATTATGAAAATACAAAATCTAGCAGTAATATTTATAATAATAATATTACCAATTTCATTAATTTTAACTGCATATGTACAAAATCAGGTAAAAACACTAGAATTGCAAATGAATTATGATACAAAATTAACAACAGCAACATATGATGCAGTTAAAGCATTTCAATTAAATACTGTAAATAGTAGTACATCAGATTTAGCTAACTCAAAACTAAGAGATATAAAAGCATCTGTAAATACATTTTTTAATTCGGTTGCAACACAATTTAATTTATCTGGGTATAATAAAGATGTATTAAAGACATATGTACCAGCACTTGTATATACAATGTATGATGGATTTTATATATATTCACCATTTACTAATAAATTGGATTCAGAAGATGAAGGAGAAACATACAAAAATGGTGACAGAGTAACAGATTTAAAACCATATATACATTATAGTTGTAGATATAAAAAAAGTAACATAGATGTTGTTATTACATATTCATTAGATAATTATATAACTGTACAAGGAATAGTGGATGGAAAAACAGTAAATAAATCAGGATATTTATTAAACAATGTGACAGAGTTAAATGGAAAAGTATCTTATAGAGGTGTTGAAATACCTACAGAAACATTAACAGAAATTAATGCATTATGTGCTAATTCTAATAATCAAGTAGCAGATACAGCTGATAATTATACTAAAATTAATGGAGTGAAATATTATACTAATAATGGTGGAAATAGTTGGTTTTCAATTTTAAATGGAACAAAATATGAACAACAAAATACAAAATACAAAACAATTAATAATGCAGGGCAGTTATATTATAAAGAAGCAAAAGAGTTTACAGATTGGTTAAGCTCAACAGGATTAATGGATCTAAAACCAATTAATGCTGTTGATGAAGATGGAAATTTACTAGCTAATAATAGTACAAGTTCAGATAAATTTAATTTTGATTATGAAATATTTCAATTAAGTAATGGTAATACTAATATAGAAGATCCAAATTCTAATTTTAATCAACATAGATTAGCAGTAATTAGATATACAATAGAAAGAAATTTATCAATAGCAATAGCTAATTATAATAATTATTCAGGGGTAACAACAAATTTCCAAATGCCTAAATTACAAGAAGATGAGTGGGATAAAATATTAAATAATGTTTCTGTAATAAGCTTTATGCAAGGATTAAGTATAGGTGGAAAAATATATAATGGATATTCAATTGTTGCAAATACAAAAACAGAAGAAGTTGTAAATACTGATTCTATATATCTAATAGCAGGTGATGGAGAATATCATAGAGCCACAGAAAATGGACTAAATGAAAAAAATATTACAGGAGCATATTTAAATACTGATTTTGAGAGAAAGTCAATTGCAGGAGAGAATTCAACAACATATTTTTATCCACATAATGAATCTGCAAGCTATAAATCTATAATAATGCAAAATGATGTGGTAGACATAGATGCAGATTATAATGGAAGTATCTATAAGTATATGCAATCATTAGGGAATAGTAGTAAAGTTGCTCAACAATATTATACAACATTAGGAAGAGAAAGATGGAGCTCTTACAAAACCAATAATAATCCAGCAGAGCAAATAAAGAAAATGTTAGATTAAATAGTAAAAGAATAAAATTTAAAAAAAAGTAAATACTAATAATAGTAAAATTAAGGAGAATTTAAATGAAAAAATTTCTTAAGATGCTATTATTAGTATTTTTTTTATTAATAATATTTGTATATGTATTAGTAATTGAAAAAATTCCAAGTAAAATAACCTTGTTTGAAGGAGAAAAAATGGAATTAAAGACAATATTAGGGATAAAAATAGAAGATGAAGGATTAGAAACTGTGGAAGCATCTTCAAATTCGGGATATAAGCAAAATTTACAAGTAAGTTTGTTTGAAAATATTACTCTAAAAAATGTAGATGTAAGTGTAATACCAAAAACAAAAGTAATACCATTAGGAAATATAGCAGGAGTAAAATTATATACAAATGGAGTATTGGTAGTAGGAATGTCAGAAATTGAAGGAATAGATAATAAAAAATATAAGCCATATGAAAATACTGGAATAAAAGAAGGGGATACAATTGTAAAAATAAATAATGTTCAAATAAATTCAACTGATGAACTTATTGAAAATGTTAATAAGTCAAATGGAAAAAATATAAAAATAAACTATATTCATGAACAAGAAACAAAAGAATGTAGCATAATTCCAGTAGAAACAAATAAAAGTGAATATAAACTTGGATTATGGGTACGAGATAGTGCGGCAGGAGTTGGAACAGTAACATTTTATGAACCAGATACAAAAACATTTGGAGCCTTAGGACATGGGATAACAGATATAGATACAAATGAGCTAATAAATATATCATCAGGAGAATTTATAACAACTAGAATATTAAATATAACAAAAGGTGAAAGTGGAACACCTGGAAAAATACAAGGAACAATAGATAATCAAAAAAATATAGGAACAATAAGTAAAAACACAAAGTTTGGAATATATGGAAAAGTAGACAATATATCTAGTTTAAATATAGATAAATCAAAAGAAATGGAAGTGGCCTTAAGAGATGAAATCAAAACAGGAAAAGCACAAATTTTATGTAATTTAGATAATAATATGCCACAAATGTATGAAGTAGAAATAGAAAAAATTTATAAAGAAAATAACTATGATAACAAAAGCATGCAAATAAAAGTAACAGATAATAAATTAATTGAAAAGACAGGAGGAATAATACAGGGAATGTCAGGTTCACCTATACTCCAAAATGGAAAATTTGTTGGAGCAGTAACACATGTAATGGTAAATAATCCATTAGAGGGATATGGAGTATTTGCAGATATAATGTTAAAAAAATCAAAAGAAATTGAATAAAATAAGTATTGAAAAGTTGATAAATAATAAATAAAAAAATATATATGCAAATTTAAAAATTTTAATGAATTTGCAACATTATAGGAAATATGGTATAATAGAGTTAGTTGCAATGGTGCAACAAGAGTACAAGGAGACGCAGGAGGAAAACAACATGAAAGAAATGTCAACGGCAGCAGTATTGTCAGCAACGAAAAAATATTCCAAGGAGATACTGGAAATTTTGTCAAGCTATGACAGAATGCAAGAGTACATTGATAAAAAAGAAAAAGATCAACTGGAGAAATTTGATGGGGACCCTGAAAAGCAAGGAGAAATTTTAGATGAATGCAACAAGGATAGACAGGGAGTTGAGAAGTGGAAAAGTGAAAAATCTCAAGTACTGCTGGATAAGTTAAATGAAAGTATTCAGCAAGAATACCAAAAGGCATTAGATTCTCTAATTCCAGAATCTAATGAAAGTAGATAGTCTCCAAAAAAACCGGCTTACGAAAGTATAGCCGGTTTTTCTTTTATAAAATAATATATCTTAATCAACTAACATAGGTCCAATTTCTGTAACTGTTCCAGCACCTATAGTTATAACAATATCATCTTTTTGAACATTATCTTTTATATATTTAACACAATTATCAAAATCAGACATATATAAAGCTTTTTTACCTAAAGAAGTAATTTTATCTGCTAAATCTTTAGAAGAAATATTATATGTATTAGTTTCTCTTGCTGCATAAATATCTAAAATAATAACATTATCAAAATTTTGTAAAGCTTCGGCAAAATCATCTAATAATAATTTTGTTCTACTATATGTGTGTGGTTGAAATATTGCCCAAGATTTATTGTATTTTTTATTTTTTAAAGAATTATAAGTTGCTTTTATTTCAGTTGGATGATGAGCATAATCATCATATACACTTACATTGTTATTTATTTTTCCTTTAAATTCAAATCTTCTATGAGCACCTGTGAATTTTATTAATGCATCTTGAATATCTTTTTTAGAAATTCCATATTCTGTTGATATTGCAGTACAAGCTAATGCATTTAATACATTGTGAATACCAGGTACAGATAATTTTAAATTCATGAAAAACTCATCATTATAATAAACATCAAATTCAGGGAATCCATCATTATCAAAAACAATATTTTTAGCAACAAAATTTGCTTTAGTATTATCAATACCATAAGTGACTTTTTTTGCATTAGTATATTGGCATAAATCTAAACAGTTTTTATCATCACCATTAACAATTAGTAAACCATTATCAGGTAATAATTTAACATATTTTATAAATGCATTTTTTATATTGTCAAAAGTTTTAAAATAATCTAAATGATCATTATCAATATCAAGAATAATTTCTGCTTTAGGACTAAACTTCAAAAAACTTTCTACATATTCACAAGCTTCAATAATAAAATGTTCACTGTTTCCAACTCTATAATTTCCGTTTAAAGGTTTTAGCATTGCGCCTACTTGAATACTAGGATCTGTTAGAGCATCTAGGAAACATAAAGATACCATAGAAGTAGTAGTTGTTTTACCATGTGTACCTGAAATACAAATAGTGTCATTATAGCAACGAGTAATTTCACCAAGGAAATCTGCTCTTTCGATTGTAGGAATCTTAAGTCTATGTGCTTCTACAATCTCAGGGTCTGTTTGTTTTATTGCAGCAGAATAAACTACAACATCAGCCTTTGCGACATCTTCAAGACTATGACCTATAACAACTTTTATTCCTTTACTTCTTAATAGTTGAACTGCTTCTGAATCAGATGCGTCAGAACCTGTAACATTAAATCCCCAATTTTTTAGAATTGCTGCAATTCCACTCATACTAATTCCACCAATTCCAATCATATGTACATTTTTATATTTTTTAATATGTTCTATATTTGGCATAAAAAACACGCTCCTCTGTATAATGTAACATTATATAATTTTATTTGTAAAATTTCAATAGTTTGAATTAATTTATATAGTATTATATGAAAAAAATAGAAAATGTTGAAAAAATAAAAATAATAATAAAAAAATGTAAAAAAAAGAAGGAAAAAAATTTTTTGTGGAGAATAATATAATTGTACATAACAAAAAATATATGTACAAATATTTAACACAAGGAAGGCAGGTGCATTATACAATGCAAATCACAGATGTACGTTTAAGAAAAGTAAATTCAGAGAACAGAATGAAAGCTGTTGCTTCTGTAACATTCGATAACGAATTCGCAGTTCACGATATCAAAGTTATCGAAAGCCAAAATGGATTATTTATAGCTATGCCAAGCAGAAAAACTCCTAACGGAGAATTCAAAGATATAGCTCATCCAATTAATGCTGAAACAAGAGAGAAGATTCAAAAAGCTATTTTAGAAGCTTATGAAGCTCCAGAAACAGAAGAATCAGCAGAATAATATAAAAAGAAAAAACACCTTATTATAAAATAAGGTGTTTTTTCTATATTAAGAGTATAAAAATAAAAAATATTGCAAATCAACATAAAACAAAAAATAATTGAAAAAGTCAAAGTTGCATGTTATAATAATTATTGCAACTATTAACAGTATAATAAAGTCTTCGGTATAAAATTTTAGAGGAGGAGTAAAAATGAGACTTGCGAAAAGAGGAGAAAAATTTTTAAGTAATGTTATATTTAATGACAAATTTGCATTGGTTAGTATACGGAAACCTGAAGTAAATAAAGTTACTATAATTGGTCCTGGAATGCCATTTGTAACTTTAAATGAAAAAAATGAAGTATCTGGCTTAAAAATAACTTGTGGACAGTTATTTGAAGAGAATGATTGGCCAACTCTAAGAGGTTGGGTAGTAGCATTCTATGAAACTGAAAATGGAAAAAGAGAATCCATAACAAGTCAGGCTAAACAATTAGCAGAAATATTAGAAAGTGAGGAATTTTCTGAGATAGATACTATTGAGCTAATTGGAGTGGGCAAAATTGGACTCTTGTTTCTAATCACTTCACAATATGTAGAAAGAAGATTACATATAGCGACAATTGGGCTGAAACTATGTATGCCATATTTAGAATATACTTATTGTGATAAAGAAAGTCTAGAAGAATTAAATCCATTTGTAAGAAATAAATATACAGAAAAACTACTTAGAAATGTCAATTTTGAAAATATAGCAATCAAACACAATTGGATAGATTTTGAAGAAGAATTAATAGAAACATGTACAATGTTGTGGTTAGTAAAAATAATAAATAGAAAGTTAAAATCGAATGGTGGTAGCAAGATTCAAGATATAATAGACAAGAATTTTTTTGTAGAAACCAAATATAGTGATATATTGACAGAGGTTTATTATTATTTTCAAAGATAGCAAGCTAAAATAAAAAACTGGGTAAATACCCAGTTTTTTATGTATAAAACTTGAAAATAAATAAAAAACAATGTAAAATAGTATAGACAAAATAGAGAATAATTAAATACTAGGAAAGGACAAGAAAAATGTTTTTAATTGTAGGACTAGGTAATCCAGAAGAAGAATATAGTAACACAAGACACAATATGGGATTTGATACAATAAATAAATTAGCTAATGAATATAATATAAAAATAAATAAAAATAAATTCAAAGGACTATGTGGAAGTGGTATAATAGAAAATGAAAAAGTTATATTATTAAAGCCACAAACATATATGAATTTAAGTGGGGAAAGCATAAAAGAGGCAATGGCTTTTTATAAAATAAAAAGTGAAAATATAATAGTAATTTATGATGATATAGATATTGAACCAGGAATAATAAAAATAAGAAAAAAAGGAGGGCCTGGGGGACATAATGGAATGAAATCTGTTATATCAGAAATAGATACACAAAATTTTCCTAGAATACGTATAGGAATTGGAAAACCTGAAAACAAAGGACAACTTATAGAATATGTAATAGGAAAAATGCCACAAACAGATAAAGATATATTAGAAAAAGCAACAATACTAGGAAAAGAAGCTATACTAGAAATTATAAAAAATGGTGTAGATATAGCAATGAATAAATTTAATTAAAATAAGCAATTAAAGTTGTACATTAAGAAAGGATAAAAAATGACAGAGATATTTATACAAAAAAGTAATGATAAAAGAGAAATTGCTCTTGTAGAAGAAGATAAATTAATAGAATATTATGAAGAAAACGAAAATTCAAATAGAAATGAAGGGAACATTTATATAGGAATAGTAAGAGACATAATAAAAGGTATGGAAGCAGCATTTGTTGATATAGGAACAAATAAAAATAGTTTTATACATTTAAAAGATATATTACCTAAAGTAGATGAAACAAAAACTCATGAAGAACAAAAATTAGAAATTACTGATGTAATAAAACCAAAACAAAAAATATTAGTACAAGTAAAGAAAGACAGTAACTCTAAAAAAGGAGCTAGAGTATCAACACATATAAATTTACCAAGCAAATATATAGTGTTAATGCCAAACACAGATATAATAACAGTTTCACAAAAAATAGAAGATAAAAAAGAACAACAAAGACTAATTAAACTTGTAAAAAACAACTTAAGTGAAGGAAATGGAGCTATTATAAGAACATTAGCAGAAGGTAAAGAACAAGAAATTATAGATGACATTAAAAAAATTGAGAAAGTATGGAGAAATATTACACAAACAAGTATAGATCCAGAAGAAAACAAAGCAAAATTATTATATAAAAGTAAAGATATATTAGAAAAAATATTAATGGATTTAATGGATGAAAATATATCAAGAATAGTTGTTAATAGTCAGGCAGAAAAAAGTAGAATAGAAAAAATACTAAATGAAAATAAAGAATACAAAAATATTAAAGTAGAACTAAAAAAACAGAAAGATATATTAGAAATATATGATTTAAGAAAACAAGTAGAAAAAAGTGAAAATAGAAAAGTATGGTTAAAATGTGGAGGATTTATAACTATTGATAATACTGAAGCATTAACAGCAATAGATGTAAATACAGGTAAATTTACTGGAACAAATAATGATTTGCAACAAACCATATTAAAGGTAAATGAAGAAGCAACAATAGAAATAGCTAAACAACTTAGATTAAGAGATATAGGCGGAATAATTATAGTAGATTATATAGATATGGCAAAAGAGCAAGATAAACAAAATATATTAGCTCTAATGAAAAAAGAGTTAAAAAATGATAGAGCAAAAACTCAAGTAGAAGGATTTACAAAATTAGATTTAATGGAATTAACAAGAAAACATATTTGTAGCCATAAAGAATAATTTATCTAGAATAGATGTACCTTTGGAAAGGAAAGAAATATAAAAATGAATGTAGGATTTATATCATTAGGATGTAGTAAGAATCTAATAGACACAGAAGCGGTAATAGGAGAATTTAAAGAACATAAATTTACAATAGTAAATGATGCAAGTAAGGCAGACATAATAGTAGTAAATACATGTGGATTTATTGACTCAGCAAAAGAAGAAGCAATAAAAACAATATTAGAAATGGCAGACTATAAGCAAAAAAGATGTAAATATCTAATAGCTATGGGATGTTTAGTACAAAGATATTATGAAGATTTAAAAAAAGCAATTCCAGAAGTAGATTTATGGATAAAATTAGACGAATATGATCATTTGTGGGACAAGATAGAAGATTTAGTAAAAAGAGATATTGTAAAAGAATCTAAAACCAAAACAAGTACACAAATTACAAAAATAGAACCAATGCCAATGTTTGAACAACATAATTTTATGAATAGAACAATAACAACAGGAAAAAATTATGCATATTTAAAAATTGGTGAAGGATGTAGTAATAGATGTACATATTGTGCTATTCCATATATAAGAGGACCATTTGTTAGCAGAAAAAAAGAAGACATTTTAGAAGAAGCAAAAAAATTAGCTAAAGATGGAATAAAAGAATTAATTGTTATCGCGCAAGATACAACAAAATATGGAGAAGATATCTATGGTGAAAATAAATTAGCTGAGCTATTAGAAGAATTAAGCAATATAGACGAAATAAAATGGATAAGATTTTTATATTCATATCCAGAAGGAATAACAGATGAATTAATAAATGTAGTTGCTAATAATTCTAAAATTGCAAAATATTTTGATATACCAATTCAACATATATCTGATACAGTCTTAAAAAGAATGAATAGAAGAACAAACAAAAAACAAATAACAAGCTTAATTAAGAAAATAAGAAAAGCTATACCAGATGTAACAATTAGAACTACATTAATTGTAGGTTTCCCAGGAGAAACTAAAGAAGATTTTAAAGAATTAGAAGATTTTGTAAAAGAAACAAAATTTGATAAATTAGGTGCTTTCCAATATTCAAAAGAAGAAGGAACACCAGCTGCTAAATTACCAGACCAAATACATGGAAATACAAAAAAAGCGAGATATAATAAAATAATGTCAGAACAACAAAAAATTTCAAATGATATACTAAAAAATAAGATTGGAAAAAAATGTGAAGTATTAATTGAAGAAACATCATTTGACAATAAATTTTATATAGGAAGAACAATGCAAGATGTACCAGAAATAGATGGACTTGTTTATATTAAAAATGATGGACAAGAAAATATCTTAAACACTTTTATGAAATGTGAAGTTATAGATGTAAAAAATTATGATTTAATAGCAAAAATTGTGTAATTTCATTTTTAAAGGAAGAGGAAAAATATGAGAATATATTTAGAAAATGGAGAGTTAGCTGAAATAACAGTAAAACAAGGAAAAAATGAACATATTTATGAGTATTATATAGGAAGTATAAAAATTGGTGTATTAAATGATGAAATAATGGAAAATAATATATTAATACTAGAAGATTCAATAAAAGAACCAAAAATTGCTGAAGAAATAAAAGAAGCAATAAACGGCTTACCAAGAGAAGATATATTACAAGAACTAGAAGAAAATAAAGATATTGAAGATTATATAAACGAAAAATATGGTGAACAAGAAAAAATAAAAGAAATCAGAAAAATAGAATTAAATGGAAATAAAGCAAAAATTAAAGAAAATAAAGATAAAGACAAAAGCAATGAAGAAAGTGCATTAACAGAAAAGATTGTTACTACAGATGATGTTAAAATAAAACAAACCATAGATTTAGATGAAAGAGCTAATGATATGCAAGATGTAAAAAAATGGCTAGGCGGAAAAATACCAAAAGATGTAGAAAAAATAGGTGTAGTAGAAAGCTCTGACATGAGAGAATATGGTGGGAAAAATACAACAAGATATTCATTACTTACAATAAGTAAATCTGGACAAGTAGAACCATTGGAAAAATATATTCCACAATTAAAACAAAGGACTGCAGATGGAAATAATCCAAGAGAAGAAAGCTATCAGGTAAGAACAAATGGAAGTGTAGAAAAAGATGCTGTGCTTAGTGAATATGAAATAGGTGATAAAATTATTCAATTAGATAATAAAGAATATGGAAGAGTAGAATTAAACATAGGAAAAGAAGCAAGAAATTCTACACAAACTGTATCACAAGAAGTAAGAAACCAAAATACATTATTTGCAACATCTAAAGAGCAAAGAAGTGTTGTAGGCGAATATGAATCAAATGGGGAAAATAATGTAGAAGAAGATATTAAAGAAGCTGAAGAGCATGAGAAAGAAAATCCAAACTGTAACAATTTACAAGCAGAAGATATAGATGGGGATAGACAAACTAGGTCACATATTCATGAAAATAGTACAGAAGTAACATTAAAAGATGGAACAAAAATGACATTTGAAAAATTGGCAGTAAGATGGGGATTATTTGATGATAATGGACATCCAGATATAGAAAGTGCTAAAGATAAATATATAAAAGAGCAAGAGGAGAATATGGAAAAAGAACCAGATCAAATAATAGAAGAATTGGATGAAGAATTAGAAGATCCGAGAGCACCAGAGGCTAGGAGCAAAAGATAAAACATAAACAAGATTTAAGAGGTGAAAAAATGTCAGCATTACTAGCAATAATATATATATTAATATTTATTATATTTGCATTAGTAGCATATGCAGTATTACAAATAAAGTTATTTGGAATGAAAGTAAAAGATTTTTGGTCTTTTATAGAAGCAAACCAAATGTTAGACAAATTATCAAGATTTGCAAATCAATATGAAAATATGTCACCACAAGAACAGATAATATATTTAGCAGAAGCGGAAAAAATATTTAAAGCATTTGATAATGTGCCAAATGAATTGTGGGAAGAAGAATATCAAAAATATAGAGAAGTATTAAAAAAATATCAAGACATAAAAATGCTTAGATGGGCTCAAAAATAATTCTAAAGCCAAAAGCAATTTTCTATTCTTGATTTGATGAAAGCAAAAAATGAACCAAATTATTAAACTAATATTTTGGTTCGTTTTTGTTAAGATTATAATTTTATTATAAGTAAACTCATAAAAGCATATGTATAACGAATTGCTTTTTTCATGAATAATCGTGATTTTAAGATATCCAAAGATTCAGATAATGCACAATATTTATCTACAAAAGTTAATATAAAACCTTCAATTGATTTTGGAAATTCAATTGTAACAGGCCACATATGTTTTATGATAATATCTTTTTCTTTTTCATTTAAGTCAAATAATTTACAAGCATTATTGCAAGCTACCTTACCATGAGTAAAAGCATGTAGACCTTTTCTATCAGGTTGACGTACTCTCCAATCATACAAAAATAAGTCATGTAACATTGCAGCTCTAGTAGCAGATTTATAATCTAAATTATATTTTTTGCAAATTAAATAACAGTAATATGCGGCACAGTAACAGTGGTCAAAACATGATGTTTCATAATGTTGTCTGTAGTTTTCCATTTGTTGAACTGTAGTGTTAGAAATTAAAGGTTTTATAATTTGTTGAAATTCAATATCTTTTTCACTAAGCTCTTTTATATATTTATTCATTAAACTAATTCCTCTCTTGTTTAAATAAAGCTAATTTATTTTATGCGCTTCCTACTCATTATAGCACATATTAATTACAAAAAACAACAAAAAATGCAAGAATTTTTGATTAAAATATTGCATTAATTATCCAATGATAGTATAATAAGAAATGTAGCATAATAATATTAAACAGAATATTATTAATAAAGAGAGGTAGAAAAATGGATTATTTATATATACTAAGAGAAGCATTAGTGTGGATTATAACGATATTTTGGTTATATCAAGTTTTGGTAAGTTTATGTTCATTAGTAAAAATTAAAGACAAACCATTAAAAGTAAAAAAAGATCACAGATTTATGGCAATAATACCTGCACACAATGAGGAAGCAGTTGTAGGAAATTTAGTAGAAAGTTTAAAAGCTCAAAATTATAATAAAGATTTATATGATATTTATGTAATTGCTGATAACTGCACTGATAATACTGCAAAAGTTGCAAAAGAAGCAGGAGCAATAGTTTATGAAAGATTTAATAATAGTAAAAAAACAAAAGGATATGCATTAGATTGGTTCTTACAACAAAAAATAAAAGAGAATGCCCCATATGATGCATTCTTCGTATTTGATGCTGATAATATAGTTGATCCAAACTTTATAAAAAGCATGAATGTAAAACTATGTCAAGGTGAAGATGTTGTACAAGGATATAGAGATATAAAAAATCCAACAGATAGTTGGATTACAGCCGGATATGCATTATTCTATTGGACAATGCACAGATTTTATCATTTAGCAAGATATAATTTAGGATTATCACCATTATTAAATGGTACAGGTTTTATGGTAAGATTTGATGTTATAAAACCACAAGGTTGGAACACTGTAACATTAACAGAAGATATTGAATTCTCATTAAAAAGAATAATAAAAGGTAAAAAATTAGGTTGGGCAACAGATGCAATAGTATATGATGAACAACCAGTAGGATTT
>OCHJ01000682.1_pt1 | contig 37297 bp, 38 predicted proteins | sample 1538381 | NCBI WGS metagenome assembly OCHJ01 (sample SAMN04571688, study PRJEB22368) | human gut metagenome | biome: human gut; material: stool | host: Homo sapiens | place: Luxembourg | collected 2012-06-29 | reverse complement strand
TGGCAAAAACGTAACGGAGCGCTCTGCTATGCAGATGACCGCAGTATATTCCTGTGTTCGTATCTTGGCAGAAGCAGTGGCCGGTCTTCCGCTGCACCTATATCGCTACACCGATACCGGCGGCAAGGAAAAAGCCATCGACCATCCTCTGTATGCGCTGCTTCACGATGAGCCGAATCCTGAAATGACCTCGTTTGTATTCAGGGAAACACTCATGACGCACCTGCTCCTCTGGGGCAACGCCTATGCACAGATCATCCGCAACGGCAAAGGTGAAGTTGTGGCCCTGTATCCGCTGATGCCAAATCGTATGGTGGTGGACCGTGACGAACACGGCCAGCTCTATTACACCTACTACCGTGGCCCGGACGAAGCTATCAGCAATAAGGATACAGCGGTTATCCTGCAGCCTTCCGATGTGCTGCACATTCCCGGCCTCGGCTTTGACGGGCTGGTCGGTTACAGTCCCATTGCTATGGCAAAAAACGCCATCGGCATGGCAATCGCCTGTGAGGAATACGGTGCTAAGTTCTTCGCCAACGGTGCCACACCGGGCGGCATCTTAGAGCATCCCGGCACCATCAAAGATCCACAACGTGTGCGTGAAAGCTGGCAGTCCACCTTTGGCGGCAGCGGTAACGCAAATAAAGTGGCTGTTCTGGAAGAAGGCATGAAATACACTCCTATTTCCATTTCACCGGAACAGGCCCAATTCCTCGAAACGAGGAAATTCCAAATCAATGAAATTGCTCGAATTTTCCGTGTCCCACCTCACATGGTCGGCGATCTGGAGAAGTCGAGCTTTTCTAATATTGAGCAGCAGTCTTTGGAATTTGTGAAATACACCTTGGAGCCTTGGCTCGTTAGGTGGGAGCAATCGATGATTCGTGCGCTGATTTCCACTTCCGATAAGGCTGCTTATTTTATCAAGTTCAATGTGGACGGTCTGCTCCGTGGTGATTATCAGAGCCGTATGAACGGTTACGCCATTGGCAGGCAGAACGGCTGGATGAGTGCAAACGACATCCGTGAACTTGAAAATCTCGACCGTATCCCTGCCGAAGAAGGCGGTGATTTATACCTCATCAATGGCAATATGACAAAGCTCAAGGATGCGGGCATTTTCGCAGGAAAGGAGGAAACGCAGAATGAAGAAGTTCTGGAACTGGAAGACCCAGACGGTGACCAATCAGGAGACTCAGGAGACGGTGACGGAGAGAACGCTGTTCCTCAACGGAACAATCGCCGAGGAAAGCTGGTTTGACGATGACGTCACTCCACAGATTTTCAAAGACGAGCTGAACTCCGGCTCCGGTGACATTACCGTTTGGATTAATTCTCCCGGCGGCGACTGCATTGCAGCAGCGCAGATTTACAACATGCTGATGGACTACAAAGGCAATGTGACCGTCAAGATTGATGGCATCGCAGCGTCTGCGGCATCCGTCATCGCAATGGCCGGTACCAAAGTGCTGGTATCTCCGGTTTCTATGCTGATGATTCATAATCCCATGACCGTTGCCTATGGCAATTCTGCGGAGATGCAGAAAGCCATTGACATGCTGGGCAGCGTGAAGGATTCGATTCTGAACGCATATGAAATCAAGACCGGCCTGTCCCGCACCAAGCTCTCCCATCTCATGGATGCGGAAACTTGGATGGACGCTAACAAAGCCATCGAGCTTGGCTTCGCCGATGAGCTGATGCAGCGCTCTGCTGCTACGGATGAAATTCCCGTGCCGCAGGTCAGCATGATGTTCTCCCGCACAGCAGTGGTTAATTCTCTCATGGATAAACTTGCTGCTAAGTGCAAAATCGAAGCCAAACCTACACAGACAGAAACCAAAGTCAAAGCCGACTCCCTGATGGATAGGCTCAATCTTATCAAAAATTGGAGGTAATTTATTATGACTATTTTGGAACTCAGAGAAAAGCGTAACAAGGCATGGGAGGCTGCAAAGGCCTTTGTGGAGACCAAGCGTGACAAGGACGGTCTGCTCTCCGACGAGGATGCTAAGACCTATGCCGAAATGGAACAGAAGGTGCAGAACTACACCTCTGAAATCGAGCGTATGCAGGCAATGGAGGCTATGGAGGCCGAACTCAACAAGCCTGTCAACACTCCTATCACTCACAAGCCTATGAACGGCGGCAAGGATACCGGCGACGGTAAGGCCAAGACTGGCCGTGCTTCCGATGCGTATAAGGCTGGCATGCTCAAGGCCCTGCGTACAAACTTCCGTACTATCTCCGATGTCCTTTCCGAAGGTATCGACGAGAACGGCGGTTACCTTGTGCCTGAAGAGTACGACTCCCGCCTCATCGATGTGTTGACTGAGGAGAACATCTTCCGTGGTCTCGCCAATGTCATCACTACCAGCGGCCAGCACAAGATTAACATCGCCGGTGCCAAGCCTGCGGCAGCGTGGATCGAGGAAGGCGGCGAGCTTACCTTCGGTGACGCTACTTTCAGCCAGATTAACCTCGATGCCCACAAGCTGCATGTTGCAGTGAAGGTCACTGAGGAACTTCTGTACGACAACGCCTTCCAGCTTGAGAGCTACATCATCAAGCAGTTCGGTAAGGCGCTGGCCAATGCCGAAGAGGATGCCTTCCTCAACGGTGACGGTGTCGGTAAGCCTCTGGGCCTCTTTGCTGAGACCGGCGGCGCAGAAATCGGTGTGACCGCAGCAAGCGCTACGGAGATCACTTCCGACGAAATCATCAATCTGGTTTACGCACTCAAGCGTCCTTATCGTAAGAGCGCCAAGTTCATCATGAACGACCAGACCATCGCTGCAATCCGCAAGCTCAAGGACGAAAACGGTCAGTATCTCTGGCAGCCTTCCAATCAGGCCGGTGAGCCGGGTAAGCTGTTCGGCTATGATGTGTTGACCTCTCCTTTCGTTCCTACCATCGCTGCCGGTAAACCTGTCATCGCCTTCGGTGATTTCAGCTACTACAACATCGGCGACCGTGGCACTCGTTCCTTTGCAGAGCTTCGTGAACTCTATGCCGGTAACGGTATGGTCGGTTTCGTGGCCAAGGAGCGTGTGGATGGCAAGCTGGTACTTCCTGAAGCAGTACAGGTACTCAAGATGGGTGCCTAATTGATGGGAGGTGGCAGTGATGAGCGAACTTTTGAATAAGGTCAAAGCAAATCTGATTCTGGAGCATACGGCGGATGATGCGCTGATTGAGCGTTTCATCACTGCCGCCGTTTCCTATGCGGAGAGCTATCAGCATATCCCAGAAGGTTACTACACAGAAAATACGATGCCAGCCACCACGGAACAGGCAGTGATCATGCTGGCATCGCATTTTTATGAATCCAGAGATGGTTCCACCGGCGGTTTCTTTGCGGATAATGTGCAAGCCGGTCAGCAGGTATGGAACACCGTAAACCTGCTCCTACGCCTCGACCGAGATTGGAAGGTGTGATATGAGCTTTGGCAAAATGAACACCTTTATCGATATCGTGGAGAAGCAAAAGGTCCTTGATGAGGAAGGCTTCTCCACCATTACGGATGTGGTCGTCGCTTCCGTCAGGGCCTACAGGGAAGGTCGGCACGGCACAGAGCAATGGGCCAATCGCAGCACCTTCTCTGATGCCACCGACCTGTTCCGCTTTCGTGTCATTCCGGGCCTGAAAGTCACTACGGCAATGGTGATCGTCTGCGAAGATGGCAGATTTGAAATCACCTCTGTGGAGGATGTAAAAGGCCGTGGCATGTACATTGAGGTTTTGGCAAAGGAGGTCGTTTCCAGTGGCACGAGTTGATGTAAAAATGCCCGATGAATTTCTGGAGCGTATGTCTCGTCTTGGAAGCAGCTTTGACTCTATTGCGGAAACGGTGCTGGAGGCCGGTGGCGAGGTGGTACTGGAGAAAACCAAAAGCAATCTCGCCTCGGTCATCGGCAACGGCACCAAGTATGATTCCAGATCCACTGGTGAGCTGGAATCTTCTCTTGGCCTGACCGGTGTAAAAATGGACCGCAACGGCAACTTCAATATCAAGGTCGGCTTTTCCGAGCCGAGGCGTGATGGCGGCAGCAATGCCCAGCTTGCCAATATCATCGAATATGGCAAAAGCGGTCAGCCTGCAAAGCCGTTTTTGAAGCCTGCCAAATCTGCATCCAAGAAGCAATGCATTGAGGCCATGAAACAGGCCTTTGAAACGGAGGTGGAGAAACTTTGAGCGTGTTATCCGAATGCAAGACACTGATTGAGGGCCTCTCCATTCCTGTGGAAACGGGCGTATTTGAAGGCACGGCACCAGAGACCTATGTGGTTATCGTACCGCTGACGGACACCTTCGAGCTGCATGCCGACAATGCTCCCGGCTTCGATGTGCAGGAGGCGAGGCTCTCGCTCTTTTCTAAGGGCAACTACACAAAAATAAAAAACGGTATCGTCCGCAGCCTCTTGGCTTCGGATTTTACCATAACTGACAGACGGTACATCGAGCGTGAAAACGATACCGGGTACCACCACTACGCCATTGATGTGGCGAAATCTTATGAATTGGAGGATTGATTATGGCTACGATTGGTCTTGATAAATTGTATTATGCAGCCATTGCCGAGGACGAAGCTGGCGAAGAAACCTATGACACTCCGGTCCAGCTGGCAAAGGCAATCTCTGCAGAGCTTTCCGTGGAGTTGGCTGAAGCTACGCTCTATGCGGACGATGGCGCTGCTGAAATCGTGAAGGAGTTTAAGTCCGGCACTCTGGCTTTGGGCATTGATGATATCGGTGCTACTGCTGCTTCTGTTCTGACCGGCGCTACCATCGACGATAACCATGTGCTGATTTCCGGCGGTGAGGATGGCGGCACTCCTGTTGCTATCGGTTTCCGTGCGAAGAAGTCCAACGGCAAGTACAAGTATTACTGGCTGTACCGTGTAAAATTCGGTATCCCTGCTACTAACCTTGCTACCAAAGGCGACAGCATTACCTTCTCCACTCCTACCATCGAAGGCACCGTTCTTACCCGCAATAAGGCAGACGCCAGCGGAAAGCATCCTTGGAAGGCAGAAGTCACCGAAGGCGATACCGGTGTGGCAAACGACACCATCACCAACTGGTACAAGCAGGTCTATGAGCCTGTTATCACTACTACTGAGGAGGGCTAATAAATGGTTACGGAACGCAGCGCAAATATTACAATCGGCGGTGAGGAATACGAGCTTATCCTCACCACAAAAGCTACCAAGGAGATCGCTGGCCGCTACGGTGGCCTTGAGAACTTGGGCGATAAGCTCATGAAGAGTGAGAATTTCGAGATGGCCATTGGCGAGATCGTTTGGCTCATCACACTTCTGGCAAACCAGTCCATTCTCATTCACAACCTGAAACACAAAGACAGCCAGCGTGACCTGCTCACCGAGGAATTGGTGGAGCTTCTGACCACGCCTTTGGACCTTGCAGGTTATAAGGTGGCAATCACTGAGGCCCTGTACAAAGGCACCAAGCGCAATGTGGTCAGCGAGGTGGATTCAAAAAACGCAGTGGTCGAGTAAGTGACGAGGAGTTATTTACTCGACTTTTCTATTACGGCATCGCCCATCTTCATCTTTCACAGGATGAGGTGTGGTTGATGCCGTTTGGCTTGTTACTGGACCTTTGGGAATGCCATAAGCAGTATCACGGCATGGCAAAACCGAAGCGTGAAATGTATATCGATGACATTATCCCGGACGGAATCTAAGGAGGTGGTTTGATGGCGGATAATTTCGGTCTGAAGATTGGTCTTGAGGGCGAGAAGGAATTTAAGAAGGCACTGTCCGAAATCAACCAGTCCTTTAAGGTACTCGGCTCGGAAATGAAGGTCGTGACCTCGCAGTTTGATAAAAACGATAATTCCGTGCAGGCACTTACGGCCAGAAACCAAGTGCTGAATAAGGAAATCGAGGCACAGAAACAGAAAATTGAAACGCTCCGTGCTGCACTCGCCAATGCCTCTGAGTCCTTCGGTGAAAATGACCGCAGAACACAGAGCTGGCAGATTCAGCTAAACAATGCAACAGCGGCCCTGAACGATATGGAGCGTGAGCTGGACCGCAATAATACGGCTTTGGATGAAGCCGAGCGTGAAATGGACGATGTTGCCGACAGCGCCGACGATATGGAAGAAGAAATCGACGATGCCGGTGATGCTGCAGATAAATCGTCCGGCAAATTCGAGAAGTTTGGTAGCGTCTTAAAAGGTATCGGCACAGCGATGGGTGCTGTGGCTGTGGCGGCAGGTGCGGCGGCTGTATCTCTTGGCAAAGAGGTCATTGCCGCCTATGCCGACTATGAACAGCTGGTCGGCGGTGTCGATACCCTTTTTAAGGAGTCCTCTCAGGAGCTGCAGAACTACGCTGCCAACGCATATAAAACAGCAGGTATGTCGGCAAACGACTATATGGAGACGGTCACTTCCTTCTCCGCATCCCTGATCTCCTCCCTTGGCGGTGACACAGAGGCAGCGGTCAAATACGCAGATATGGCGATTACGGATATGTCCGATAACGCCAATAAGATGGGTACCGACATGGAACTCATCCAGAATGCGTATCAGGGATTTGCCAAGCAAAACTATACCATGCTGGACAACCTGAAGCTGGGCTACGGCGGCACGAAAACCGAAATGGAACGACTGCTGGCCGATGCTCAGGCGATTTCCGGTATTGAGTACAACATCGACTCCTACGCTGATGTGGTGGAGGCTATCCATGTGATTCAGGATAGCATGGGCATTGCTGGTGCTACTGCTGCCGAAGCAGAAAACACCATCTCCGGCTCCATCAACTCCCTGCAGGCAGCACTCCAGAATATGCTGGTCGGTTTCGGTGATGCCAATGCCGATATGAATATGCTCTGCCAGAACATGGTGGACGCACTCCAGAATGTAATAAAGAATGTCACTCCCGTCATTGAGAATATGGTCAAGGTCCTGCCAACGGTAACGGATGCGCTCCTTACCGCTTTTGCAGACCTTCTGCCTTCGCTCCTTGATACGGTGACCCAGCTTTTCACACAGATACTAAACACGATTTTGACTTTGCTGCCACAGCTGATTCCGGCAGCTGTCAGCGCCATTATGACCATTGTGCAGGCTCTGATTGATAACCTGCCGCTTCTGGTAATTGGGAGTAACCGATTATGAACGCTTTGCCGCAGCTCATTCCGGCGGCGGTGCAGGCAATCGTTACGATTGTGCAGGGCCTTATTGAAAACCTGCCGATGATTTTGGATGCGGCGCTGCAGCTGATTATGGGCCTTGCGGAAGGACTGCTGACCGCAATCCCGATTTTGATTGAAGCACTGCCTTCCATCATCCTTGCTATCGTGGATTTCATTATCGGCGCTATTCCGCAGATTATTGAGGCTGGCATTCAGCTTCTGACCTCTCTGGTATCTGCGCTACCGGATATTATAACGGCAATCGTGGCAGCAATTCCGCAAATTATCGAAGGCATTATTACAGCGGTGCTGGATAGCATTCCGCAGCTCGTTCAGGCAGGCATTGACCTGCTGGTGGCGCTCATTCAGGCACTACCTGAAATCATCACCACCATTGTGGCAGCTATCCCGGAAATCATCGGCTCCATCGTAAATGCGCTGATCAACAGTATCCCACAGATCGTGCAGGCTGGTGTGCAGCTGCTGGTTTCCCTGATTAAAAACCTGCCGACTATCATCGTGGAAATTGTAAAAGCCGTACCGCAGATCATCTCCGGTCTGGTTTCCGCTTTTGGCAAAGGCGTATCTCAGCTGGCCAATGTTGGTGCTAACCTCGTCCGTGGCTTGTGGCAGGGCATCCAGTCTCTTGCTTCTTGGCTTTGGAACAAGGTGTCCGGCTGGATTTCTTCCATCTGGGATGGTATCTGTGACTTCTTCGGTATTGCCTCTCCGTCCAAGGAAATGGGCTGGGTCGGCGAAATGCTGGTAGAAGGTCTCGCCGGTGCCATCAACGCCAATGGCAAAGACGCTGTGGAAGCTGCCGAGGGTATGGCAGATGACATCAATTCTGTCATGAATGGTCTGGCAAAGGATATGGAAACCTCCATTCCTACCGACTTTTCCCTTGATGCCGGTGCCGCCAATGCGCTGACGGAAAGCAGCGCTGACAGCCGTTCTGCTGTCATGGATGGTATGTATGGCTCCCTTGTTACCGTGCAGCAGATGGTGGTCCGCAGCGAAGACGATATCCGCAAGGTATCGCAGGAACTTTATAACTTGATGCAAACTGGCTCTCGTGCGCAGGGCCGTGTATTGACTGCTTAAGGAGGTGGCCGTTTTGGGATTTCAGTTTAACGGAATCACATCTAAAAATATGAAAATCAAAGCAAGGTTGACCTCTTGGCAGGCATCTCCGGCCTTGCGTAATTTCTATGAAACGGTACCGGGCAAAGCTGGTGTGGCAGACTTCGGATGTGACAGCGGTGAACGCATTATCACGCTCACTTGCTATGTTTACCCACAGAAGGACTTTGCCGCACTGGTTTCGGTGCTGGATGCCATGTCGCAGTGGCTGGACCCGACCGCAGGCTTAAAGCAGCTTATTCTGGATGAAGTACCAGACCGCTACTTTCTGGCCCGCTTGTCGGAATCTGTCGATTGCGAAAGGCTCCTGCGCTCTGCTGGTACCTTTACACTAAAATTTATCTGTCCCGATCCTCACGGCTATGCGCTGGAGGACGAGACTTTTGTTATTTCCGAGGAAGGCGAACATGAAGTGCTGCGCTCCATCGGAACAACAGTATCGGAGCCGGTCTATTCCATTCAGGGTGTCGTTTCCTCTGATACTGACAGCTACATTTCCATTATCACTGGCGGAGAGGAGCTTCGTATCAGCGGCGCTCTTGCCGAAGGTGAAACCCTGATTGTGGATAGCGCTCTGGTAACCGCAAAGGTGGTAGACTCTGTGGGCAATACGCTCCGCAATGGTCTGCCGCTTTTATATGAGCTGAATTTCCCGATGCTGGAAACCGGCTCCAATACTGTGGTGGTCGCTACTTCCAATGCGACCTTCACAGAACTCAATATTCAGGCAAACAGCAGATGGAGGTGATGATGTGGCTGTTAAAAGTATCCTGACATCCCAGACGGATTTTACTGGTGAATTTCCCTATATCGAGGGAATGAGTGGCCTGTGGCGTTTCAATGAGTCTGCGCCGGATGCCGACGACAAGCTCATCGATTCCTCCGGCAACGACCGAAAGATGACCATCATCAACTGGAGTGGCACCACGGCCAGCTTAAAGAGCAGCCAAAAAGGTCGCCAGTTCCGTATGAACATCAACAATCCGACCACAGAGAAAACTCATCTGCAGGTCACCAATGATGGCAGCATCTTTGCAAATATCGGTGAGCGCATTATTGTGGGCGGCTGGATGAATCCGACGACCTATTCTGTTGGTAATACCTTCTGTCCCATCTTCAATACCCGCTACGGTCCCGGACAGCCGATTTTCTATTTGTCGCTCTATTCCGGCAAGCCAAGAATCATGCTGTATAACTCTTCTGGCTCTTTGATTTTGGATAAGACGGTAACACCGAGTTTTTCACTGGTCAATGGTGGCTGGTACTTTATTGCTGGTATCATCGAGCCAAATAACAAGCAGTTCACCTATGTGCTTGGCGACCGTGACAGCGGCGAGGTATGGACCTCAGAGGTGCTGACCTTCACCGGCGATTTGAATCCTTCCTGTACTGCGGACCTTGTCATGGGTATGCATGCAGACACCTACTACTACGCAGGCGGTTTTGATGACTGGTTTTTGGATTGCGATTCGGATATGACCGCAGAGGATCTGAAAAATTACTTCCTATCTTCGCTCTGCGCCAATGCGGGAGATTTGTCGGAAAATGTCGATGGCTTGACCGAGCCGGGTAGCGTAACCCTTCGTGCAACGGACGGTGTGTACCCGGAAAGCGGTCAGCTTACCACCATCCCGACCTCCTGTGCTCTTTCCGGCAGCGGCAGAGTTTCTGTGACCAGCGAATACACTGCCGGTGTCAATGCCGTGTCGCTGGTGGAAACGGCAACCTCGCAGGATTTGGTTGAATGGTCCGCATGGCAGTCCATTGGCACCAGTGGCGAATTGCAATCGCCCAACCAGAAATACATCCGCTTCCGCATTACGCTGACTACCACTGACACCAGCAAGACACCGAAGGTTACAGATATTCAGCTACATGACATTCCCAAGGCACCGTATGACCGACTTGGCTTTGCAAGGCCGGTTATCTTGGATGCCAATAACGCATGGGAAGCAGTCTTAGAGAACGCCTTTGATATCGTCGTTACGAGTGAAGTCAACGGCGCAGATACCTTGGAGTTCAAACTCCCGTTTCAGGATGCCAAAAGGCTCTCCCTTGATAACGAAAAGCAGGTGCAGATCGTAAATGATGTGTACCGCATTCGTACCGTGACCGATGACAAAACCGCAGATGGCCGTGTGGTTACGACGGTCTATGCAGAGGCGGCATTTTATGATTTGGCCTTCTCGGAAGTAAAAGAAACCGTCAGCTTCAATGCAGATACCGCTGATGTCCCAATGGCCCACGCCTTAGCCGGTACCGATTGGGCCGTAGGTACTGTGAATGTCACCAGCAAGCGTACATGGGAATGCAGTGAGAAAAATGCGCTGGCCGTCCTTCGCCAGACGCAGGTGATCCACGGCGGCGACCTGATTTTTGACTGCGCCAACCGTCTGGTCCATCTTTTGACCTTCAGCGGCAACGACAACGGTGTACTGTTCTGCTACCGCAAGAACATGAAATCCATCCAGCGAGTGGTAGATACCCGAAGCCTCGTTACAAGGCTGTATGCCTACGGCAAGGATGGCATGACCTTCGCTTCCATCAACGGCGGCAAGGAATATGTGCAGGATACTTCCTATACCGACGAAATCCGTATCTCCACGCTGGACTGCTCCAACTTCACCAATCCCTATCAAATGCTGGAGTACACGCAAAATAAGCTGGAGGAATATGCCCATCCTCGTATCTCTTATGTGCTGTCGGCTATGGACCTTTCCGTCCTGACTGGTTATGAGCATGAAGCGTGGGCGCTGGGCGATATTGTAACTGTTGATGATAAAGACCTGAATCTTTCGGTCAAGACCCGTGTGGTCCGCAGGCAATACAACCTGCAGGAGCCTTGGAACACGGTGCTGGAGCTTTCCACCACACTTCGTGAGCTGGGCGATTCTTCTGCACAATGGGATAAGGCTGCGGATGTGCTGGCCTCCACGGATGTTATCGACCGACAGGAAGTAAAAGACCTCGTTCCCTTTAACCATCTGCGCAATTCCAGAGGCGACAGCGGCCTGTCCTATTGGGTCAACTCCGGCTTTGAAGTGGATGCCACAAACGGTGTATCCGGCACGGCTTCCTTTAAGGCCGAAGGAGAAGCCGGAATGACCAAAAGCATGATGCAGACCGTCTATCCTGCAAACCGAAGCAGTTATACTTTCTCGGCCCAGATTGCTTCTGAAAATCTGGAAAAAGGCGCTGCCGGTCAGGTCGGCATTGAGGTGGTCTTTGAATACGAGGACGGGACCACAGAAACGAGGTTTATTGATTTGTTTTAAGGAGGCGCTATGGCTTATTTTACACAGACAGCCCATGACCTCTCTCCAAAAGGCTACGGCAGAATTAAGTCCATAACGGTGCGTGTCTGCGTGACCGACTGTACCGGAGCAGTATATATCACCGATATGCTGCTCCAAGGTGGCTCCATTGCTACCGGCTGGGTCGGCCACGTCAGCGAAATTCTCTGGTCGCTGGATGGGTAGGTGTTGTGATGGCTGAATTTACAAGATTTGCAGAAACAATTACCGTCAAAGAGGATATGCGTGTGGTCAGTATCACAGTGCAGCCTATTGTCAGCGATTGCACTGGCCGCATCTGGTTTACTGACCTTATGCTGCAAGAAGGCGACCGATTGACCGGCTTCGTGATCAATACGGAGACCTTGCTGCAAAAGTATCGTGAGGACGATGCAGTTGTGGCACCGAGGTTTTATAACGGCATCGTCCGTTCCAGCGGCACCGTGGTCATCTTCAATCTTGGCAGCACGACCGCTGGCCTTGATATCGAAGTGGAGCCGATTCAGGATATGGCCGCTGGCAGTATTGTGATTTCACAAGGCGCTGGCTCTCACAAGGCTACTTTTCTTGATGCTGCCCATGCCGGTGATACCTTCTCGCTCCTTGGCTCCACAAGAGAGTGCCTGAAAAACGGTGCTGCTACAGGCAAAGATGGCTTTTATCAGTATTCTGCTGCCGGTGACAGCAAGCATCCGATCACATTGGAAAAAGGAAAATCTGCCAAGCTATATATCAAGTTTCAGGAAATGCAGGACGGAGGTGATGTGCTGTGAGAGATTATTTGCAAGGTAAGCGCTGTATGGTCTGGTCCTTCATGGGCAACACCAGAATGTATCAGGCGCTGCGTGATTACGGTGATAGGCTGGATACTGTCGGCATCTTTACTTTCGAGGTGGACGCCACCGGCACTATCTCTGAAACCGGCACCAGCATATCTACCATGCTGACCTACATCAACAAATGGCCGCATATCAAGTGGATGCTTACCGTCATGAATCATGGTACGGCATCCATTTTTACTGCGCTGCGAAATAACACGGACGGTGCAAAGGATACCTTCCTGACAGAGCTTGTGCGCATCATGGAAAAGTATCCGTGGTGCGCCGGTGTGGACATTGACCTTGAGCGTGGCGGCGAAATTGAAAACCGTGATGCGGCAAATGCGCTGTTTCGGGATATTTACAATGCGGTCAAGGCCTACGATTCCAGTAAGCTCGTAAACATCTGCCTGCCGGGTATGACTTCCGTGAACGGCTCCGTTGGTGGCGAGAACTGGTGCGTTTATGCCGACCTTGATGCCTACTGTGATTCTGTTTCTATTATGAGTTACGGCATGGCTTGGGCAGGCTCTGCTCCCGGCCCGGTTTCACCTCGTGACTGGCTGGAAGGTATCTACGATTACGCTTCCTCCGTCATGGACCCACAGAAGATTTTTATGGGCCTGCCCGGTTACGGTTGGAACTGGCAGATTTACGATACGCCGGAAAACCTCGGCAAAACCTATCGAGGCACTTCCAACACCTACTATGCCGCAAAGCTGTGGATGACCGGCGGCTACAATTTCACCAACGATGCACCTCCGCAGCCAATGATCCCGATTCTGGCTTATTGGGATGACTACGATAAAGTTCCGTGGGCGCTGCCGCAGGTCTACGATTTCATGGAAGGTCAAGACGCTGTTTACAAGGAATACCCGCTGATGGGCGAGGTATATAACCGCAGGCGCTATCTGACCGCTTACGCCAAGCAGCAAAATACCGAGTTTGGCGATATTCTAATAGACCGTGGTGGCGGCGATGTGGATGATTATTCCGGCATCGTCTCCGTATCCGATTACATGATCACGCTTGGCGATGAAGGCTCCGCTTCCTATGAGTTTACCATTGATGAAGCTGGGACCTATGATGTGGCCGTGCGTATCTGTTTTCCGTTCTGGGATAAAAACAGCGTTACGGTTTCCGTAGATGGCATCTCACAGACCTTTTCCGAAGACCGCCTCTGGTGGCCGTACTGGAGAACGACCTGCTGGTTTCCTCTGGTAACCGGCCACAGCTTTTCTACCGGTACCCACACGCTGACCGTAGATGTCGGTGTCAACGGTGTCCAGTTTTATGGTTTCAGAGTCTGCACCGACTTTTCTGAGGAGCCAACTGCCGGTGTTGCGCAATTCACGCTCTCTCCAAGGCAGTTCATTGATGTGGACGGAAATCCCTGCAAGCCGGATAAAGGCTTTAAGTTGACCTGCGAAATGCTCCGAAGAAAGCCGGACTCGGCACTGATTTGGTATGAGGATTTCCGTGACGATACCATTCTGCCAGAGAGCTACTGGACCACACTTTCCGGTGAATGGGACGTGTGGCAGGAGTCGCTGCCTTATGGCGACACCAGCAGACCTTATTCTCAACTGGAGGGCGAAGGACAACTGGCATGGCTGTACAGCGGTTTTGATGATATTCATCTCCGTGCAAGGCTGGCGTTTCCGGCAGACGGTGGTGGCCGTGCCGGTGTATTCTGCGGTAGTCTTTTCTGCTGCCTGAATTACGATACCCAGCAAGTGGAGCTTTACAATGGCTCCACGCTTCTTGGCAGCTATGCCACCAGCTTTTCCAAAACCAGTGATGCAGACCTTCGCACCAATCCCAATATGTACACCATTGAGATGCGCATTCGTGGAAACAAGGTCCGTGTTTATTCCAGCAACTCCTATACCTTGCGCTTCACGGCCACGGTCAGCGGCTTTAGCGGCGGTTACGCAGGCTTCCGTTCCGACGGGCATGCGGTTTGCGAACTGCTCCGTCTGGGCGACGCTTGGACCTACGAGCCTTACGAGCGCTTTGACGTGACCTTCCCGGATGGCTCCGTTGTCGAATATGGTCGAATTGACCGCAGCAACGCTGTATGGGACGAGGAATTTCAGGTGTTCACGCTGACCTCCGATGTGGAAGAAATCTCTACCCGCAGTGAGGATATTTCCCTCGACTATGAGTTTTACCATTCAGATCTGCTGGCGCTGGAGTGCGGCAATGACTACACGGTGACGGTTACGCCGAAGGACATCAACGTCTGGGTATCGAGGCTATTCCTCGGCGATGCGGATGGCTTTTCCATTCTGTATTATCAGGATGTGGATTCGCTGGTCTATTGGGCCAATGAAGCTGCCTACCGCTGGAAGCTGCGAGGCATCGCCATCTGGTCCCTTGGGCAGGAAGATATGAGGCTGTGGGAAGCACTGCCAAAACAAATATAACCTATAAACGAGAGGCTGTTTACCTGACCGGTAAGCGGCCTTTTGCTATATCAAACATGAAATGGAGGATTTCACTATGAAGGAATTTTGGACAACCATTCAGTTCGTCTTTGCTGCCATCGGCGGATGGCTCGGCTACTTCTTAGGTGGCTGTGACGGACTACTCTACGCATTGATTGCCTTTACGGTGGTGGATTACATCACCGGTGTCATGTGCGCCATCGTGGACAAAAACCTGTCCAGCGCTGTTGGTTTCAAAGGCATCTGCCGCAAAGTGCTGATTTTCACGTTGGTAGGCATCGCAAATATTCTGGATGTTCAGGTGATCGGCACCGGCTCTGTACTGAGAACGGCAGTCATCTTCTTCTACCTTTCCAATGAAGGTGTATCCCTTCTGGAGAATGCAGCACATCTCGGTCTGCCTATCCCGGAGAAGCTGAAGGACATCTTAAAGCAGCTCCATGACCGAGCTGAAAACACAGAAAGCGAGGACAAATAACATGAAGCTGGTACAATCTATCCTTACAAAAAATCCGTGCTATAAAGCCGGAAAGAAAATCACGGTCAAAGGTCTGATGCTTCACTCCGTTGGCTGTCCGCAGCCCAGCGCTGCCGTATTCATCAAGAACTGGAACAGCGAAAGCTATGACAGGGCCTGCGTCCACGGCTTCATCGACGGAAACGACGGTACCGTTTACCAGACGCTCCCTTGGAATCATCGTGGCTGGCACGGTGGCGGCTCTTCCAACAATACACATATCGGTGTAGAAATGTGCGAGCCTGCCTGCATAAAGTATACCGGCGGTGCTACCTTTACCTGCTCTGATACGGCAACCGCAAGGGCCGTGGCCAAGCGCACCTATGAGGCGGCTGTGGAGCTGTTTGCATTTCTCTGCAGCGAGTATGACCTTGATCCACTTGCTGATGGCGTTATCGTCAGCCATGCAGAAGGCTATAAGCGTGGCATCGCCAGCAATCACGGTGACCCGGAACACCTCTGGAAGCAGCTGGGCATGGACTACACGATGGACGGTTTCCGCAAAGCAGTCAAAGCTGCTATGGGCGAGGACGCTTCCACTGATACCATCGATACTACCACCAAGGAATATCCTGAGAAGCTGACTTCCGGCTATTACCGTGTCCGTAAGACATGGGCCGACAGCAAGTCGCAGGTGGGCGCTTACCGCATTCTCTCCAATGCAAAGGCCAAAGCCGATGAGAACACCGGCTACAGCGTTTTCGATAACGATGGCAATGTGGTCTACGCTCCTTCCGCTACCAAGGTGGAAGCAGAAACCGAAGCAGCCTTTGAGCCTTACCGTGTGCGCATCCGCATCAACAATTTAAACATCCGCAAAGGTCCCGGCACCAACTATGGCAAGACCGGCCAGTTCACCGGCGCTGGTGTATTTACCATCATTGCGGAGTCCGACGGTGCTGGCGCTTCCAAGTGGGGCAAGCTGAAAAGCGGTGCTGGTTGGATTTCTCTCGACTACGCTACAAAGTTATAATGGTGCTTTAGGGTCTGCTGGATTCGTCCGGCAGGCCCTATTTTTTTTATTTCTTACCCGCTCAAATCACTAATTCTTCTCCAGTGGGAAATCAGAGGATAACCCTTGCTTCGGCTGGAGAGAGTTTTTTACAGGGAATTGCTGATTTTCCCGGACAAAATAGCAGCTCACCTCCAATAGCTCTTGAGGGAGACCTCAGAAACGGAGGTTGCTATGACAAACGAACAGAAAAATCAGATCACAGAATTACGACAGGCTGGATACGGGTACGCCACCATCGCTACCTCTCTGGGTCTGACAAAAAATCAGGTATCAGCCTTCTGCCGCAGAAACCAGCTCACCGGCACCAAGGCCGCTGTGCATATAGAAAAACTTCCTGACCCGAACTGCTGCCGCAACTGCGGAAAGCAGCTGACCCAGACTCCGGGCAGAAAGCCGGTGAAGTTCTGCTCCGATGCCTGCCGTACCCACTGGTGGAACAGCCATCTGGATAAGGTCAATCGCAAGGCCTTTTACTCCTTTACCTGCGCTCACTGTGGAAAGCCCTTCACGGCCTACGGAAATGACCACAGAAAATACTGCTCTCACGATTGTTACATCGCTGACCGTTTCGGAGGTGATTGCCATGACTGAGGAACAATTCGAGCGTGAAAAACTTTATCAGGCCACCATGAATGTCTTTGATGGCATGCTCAAAAAGGGCCTGATCACAGAGGAGCAATACGCCATAATTGATACAAAAATGCTGGAAAAATACAGGCCATTATTGGGTACATTATTTCGCCAAATTGACTTGATATAATTCGCTTTTAGAGTGATATATAGTAGCGGAAAGGAGCTGATTTTATGCGAAAAATCAACAAAATCGAGCCGTTGATGCCGACCTTGCCAAGTCGCAAAAAGGTCGCTGCATACGCCAGAGTTTCATTGGAAACCGAGCGACTCCAGCACTCTCTATCAGCTCAGGTCAGCTACTACAGCGAACTGATACAGAGTAATCCTGAATGGGAATATGCTGGCGTGTATGCTGACGATGGCATCACAGGCACGAAATCTACACGAGCAGAGTTTCAAAGGCTGCTCCAAGACTGCGAGGATGGCAAAATCGACATTATTCTTACCAAGTCCATCTCCCGCTTTGCAAGAAATACCGTGGACCTTCTGGAAACCGTCCGACATCTTAAAGAGCTGGGCATCGAGGTCCGCTTTGAAAAAGAGCGTATCAATTCGCTTTCCGGCGATGGCGAGGTCATGTTGACGCTGCTGGCCTCTTTTGCACAGGAAGAAGTTATCAGCCTGAGCAACAATGTGAAATGGGGCACTCGTAAGCGCATGGAGCAAGGCATCCCCAACGGCCACTTCCGAGTATTCGGCTACCGTTGGGAAGGCGACCAGCTGGTCATTGTACCGGAGGAAGCTGCCATTGTGCGACGCATCTTCCAGAACTTCCTTGATGGAAAATCTCGCCTTGAGACGGAACGAGAATTTGCCGCAGAAGGCATTACCACCAGAGACGGTAAGCGCTGGGTAGATTCCAACATCAAAGTGGTGCTTACGAACGTGACCTACACCGGCAATCTTCTGCTGCAGAAGGAATACATCGAAGATCCACTAACCAAGAAACGCAAAAAGAATCGTGGCGAGCTGCCACAGTTCTATGTGGAAGATACCCACGAGGCCATCATCGACAAAGAGACCTTCGATTATGTGCAGGCAGAAATTGCCCGTCGTAAGGAGCTGGGCGCTTTTGCAAACAAGTCCCTGAACATTACCTGCTTTACCAGCAAACTCAAATGCTGCCACTGCGGATGCAGTTATGTACGCAATCAGCGCAGTAACCGCACCAAGCACACTTCTACCTACGATGATACGATTGTCGCTTGGGGCTGCGGTACCACCAAGAAAAAAGGCGGTCGCTGCTCCAACAAGGATATCCCGGAGCGAGTTCTCCGTGAAGCCTGCGCTACGGCGCTTGGGCTGGATGAGTTTGATGAGGACATTTTCCTTGAGCGAGTAGACCACATTCAGGTACTGGAAGGTCAGGTTTTGGAGTTCCATTTTTACGATGGAACAACGGCCCTGCAAGAATGGGTATCCACAGCAAAGAAAGACTGCTGGACGGATGAACACAAAGACCGCCAGCGTGAGTGGATGAAGAACTACATGGCCAACGCCTCGGACGGTCGCTTCTGTGAATTTACCACCAGAATACGCTGCGAACACTGCGGCAGCACCTTTAGAAGAAATACGCAGCCCAGCAAGTCAGCCAACGGCGGCAAGATGCATTATTGGCGCTGCCCGACTTCCGGCGACTGCGTTACCACCGGCATTCGTGAAGACAGGCTCAAGGATATAACCGCTTCAGTGATGGGCCTTGCGGAACATGATGCGGATGCCTTCAAAGAGCAGGTCGAGTACATTTCCGTTTCCGATGATATGAAGCTGACCTTCCACTTCTTTGATGGCAGAGAGCCGGTGGTCCAGTACAACACCAAGCGCCAAGGAACGCCTTGGACGGAAGAAAGACACAAAAAATTCTCGGAGTCCATGCAGGGCAAATACACTGAGGAACGCCGAGAAGCTATGAGCCAGAGAATGAAACAGATAAGGAGTGAGAAGCATTGGTCGTCCAAAAGAAAGTAACCACCATACCGGCATCGCTGACCCGCTTTACGGCGACGCCGATCACAGAATTAAAGAAGCGCCGTGTGGCTGGATACGCCCGTGTTTCCACTGACCACGATGACCAGTTCACCAGCTACGCTGCACAGATTGATTATTACACCAGCTACATCAAGAGCCGAGACGATTGGGAGTTTGTCGAGGTCTACACCGACGAGGGCATAACCGGCACCAGCGTAAAGCACCGTGAAGGCTTCAAACGTATGGTGGCTGATGCGCTGGCCGGTAAGATTGACCTTATCGTTACCAAATCGGTCAGCCGATTTGCCCGTAACACCGTCGACAGCCTTACCACCATTCGCCAGCTCAAGGAAAAAGGCATTGAGGTGTATTTTGAGAAAGAAAACATCTGGACCTTCGATGGCAAGGGCGAACTGCTCCTGACCATCATGTCCAGCCTTGCGCAGGAAGAAAGCCGCAGCATTTCCGAGAACTGCACGTGGGGCCAGAGAAAGCGCTTTGCAGACGGCAAGGTCACCGTTCCGTTTAACCGCTTCCTCGGCTACGACCGTGGCCCGGACGGAAACTTGGTGGTCAATCCTGAGCAGGCAGTCATCGTCCAGCAGATTTACGCCATGTTCCTGCATGGTATGAGCTACCACGGCATTGCCAAGAAGCTGACCGCTGACGGGATTCCGACTCCCGGCGGCAAAGAAAAATGGAGCATTTCCACCGTCCGTAGCATTCTCAGCAACGAGAAATACAAAGGTGATGCGCTCCTTCAGAAGTCCTACACCGTGGATTTTCTGACCAAGAAGACCAAAATCAATGAAGGCGAAATCCCGCAGTACTATGTTGAGGATAACCATGAAGCCATCATTTCACCAGAGATTTTTGCAATGGTCCAGCGTGAAATGACCAAGCGTGGCCGTGGCAAGAATTATCACAGCAGCGTCCACGCCTTTTCTTCCAAAATCAAATGTGGCCACTGCGGAAGCTGGTACGGCTCAAAGGTCTGGCATTCCAACAGCCAGTACCGTAAAACCATCTGGCAGTGCAATCACAAATTTGATGGCGATGAGCGCTGCGACACTCCGCACCTTTGCGACGAGGACATTCAGCGCCTGTTCCTATCGGCGGCAAACAAGCTGCTGGTGGACAAGGCCGAGGTCATCGCTAACTGCCATGAGATGATGGACCTGCTCTTTAACACCACCGAGCTGGAAGCGGAACAGGCCACTCTGCTGGAAGAAACGCAGCTCATTTCTGACATGGTGCAGCAGACCATTTACGAAAATGCCCACGTCGCCCTTGACCAGACGGAATACCAGAAACGCTACGACAACCTGACCCAGCGCTTTGAAACTGCCAAGCAGCGCCTTGAGACCGTCATGGCGGAGCTGGATCGGATGCAGACCCAGAGAGCCGACATTGAAGCCTTCGTCGAGAGCTTCGAGGCTCTGCCGGATACGCTTACCGAGTTCAAGCTGGAAAACTGGCACTCGCTGGTGGATTACGCCACCGTCTACAGCCTCGACGATATCCGCTTCACCTTCAAGCACGGGCAGGAAGTTCAAGCATAATCCCATAGACGCAGAAACGCCTCACCACTGGATTTGATTCCGGCGGCGAGGCGCTTTTTTATAACTGAACTCTTTTAAGTTTATTATTATTTGAGACGAAGACTTCAGGATATACTCTCCTTGGATATTTTTCTTCAACCACTGTAATTATAACAGCTCCGCCTTTCTCCAATGCTGACAGTATTTTGTCGTATTCGTCCGACCTAATAAAATCATCCTCAATACCATAGAACGAAAACAAGCAGTGGGTAGCAAATGCAAAACTGTTAAATTCTTCTTCGTCATTCTTCGCCTTCTTAAATTCAGATTCCTGAATAAAGATTTGACGGCCATCATTTATATCTGTATTTACTAAAAACTCAACTTTCATATTTCCTCCAGAATTTTCACATTTTCTTTATTCGTTTACTGTATAGCAAGCAGGTAAGCGGAACTTCCTTGCCCTCAAAATCCATCGTAATAGTCTCTTCACCTACACGGTCAAATCCACGATGCTCATAAAACTGGTAGGTGCAAGCATTATCGGTATAGAGATAGACTTGCTTTCCCGGCTCTCTATGTTCCAGTTCTGCAAGGAGCTGACTGCCGATACCCTTGATGCCACAATCTGGGTCGGCGGCAAGGAAAATGATCTCGCCGTCAGGAGTGTTGTCCTGTGAGTATTGGGCAAACATTTTCTTGTTGGTTTCATCATAAACGCCAACACTATCTTTGAAAAATGTACGCTGCACCCATTCGGCAAAGCGAACATATCCCTTTCTCCAAATAGAGGAATTCAGCTTTGGTTCACCTTTGATTTCTGCCAAGATTACACCAACAAAGGTATCTCCGTGATAAGCCGCTATTATCTGTGTTGCACGAGACGTTTCCAAATACCAAAAGTACCGTCCGTACAGATTGAGCATCCACGCAGAATCCATATACCAGTTAAAGTGCATCCCTTTGATGGCAAACTGAATGGCCTTCTTTTCATCTTTTCTTCTTAATTCACCCAATCGCAATTCGGCCATTTCGGTCACCACCCTTCTTCATTACAGTAAATTATACATCAGAGATGTGAATAAATCTACCAGAAACAAAAACAGCCGGTTTTCTGCAAAACCGACACCCTAAACGACACCCCGACACCCTTGTGCCTATGCCGCATATCTTTGTATTAAATAGCGAGTCTTAATTTCTATCAAGACGCTATCTTTGATACAAAAGAAAAAGCCTTCTCCGGTGTGAAAATACCGAAAAAGGCTTGATTTCTGGGCTTTTACGGCCATCTGCCGTCTGTGGAAGCCCAGCGTTTTATTCTATTGTCTGTGTTTTTGCATGTAACGGACGGTGCCGGAAGTCATCCCGACAGACCCAGAAAAGGTAAAATTAAAAAGTATGCCAAAATTAAAAGGTTTACTTGCGTTTTCTCCGCACAACAAACGGAATGTGAAAAGGGAGGCCTGTTGCCATGCCATCATACTTGGAATCATCCAAAATTAGACCTCGCTTCTTTGCCAACTTGTGAACTCTTGCGTCAATTTCAAAGAAGTCCTCGAAGCCAAACATCTCACCGTGTATTTCATAGTCTCCACAAGTCAGATATTCATGGCCGTATAGCTGCTTTATCACATCACTTGTAGCAAGCTCAGTTCCTTCCGGTAGTGACAGAATAACGTCGACAATTTCAGAAACAATTTTATTCATCATCGTCTTCTTCCTCCTCAATATCCGGCTCTATTCCGAGCAGTTCTTGAAAGCGGTCGAAGTTGTAGGGATAAGCATTATCGCCGTATATCTTCACTGGCTTGTGGCCGTTGGAAAAATAAATCTCCAATTCCCACTGCGTCCCATCCAGCACCATACATCCAAATCTACGCAGATCGTATTTGCTGCGCCATTCTCCGATGTGTAATTCACGGAGGCCGTCGAGGAACTCCTCTTTAGTGCAAGGATAATCTGCTTCGATATAAAAATTTGTCGGCATCAGAATAAACGAATGCTCAACATCTAACTGAAGATGTTCTCTGTCCAGTGTATAAGTTCTGGTTTCGTAACCTCCAAAATAACCGCCGATGGAAAATACCAACTTGCTGATCGCCGATATATTTTCTTCAAAATCGGCTGCTTTCAGTTCTGCTTGTGATGGAGCATACGTCCCACCAGTCTCTGTCAGTGCTTCCTTGGCCCGTTCAAGATACAAGCGAGTACACCACAGTCGAGTTGATTCACTCGGATGCATGACAGATTCTTTCCCATAATCCGGGTGTTCCATTGTATTCTTGAGATGACCAATTTCTTTTTTTAGGCCACGAATAGCTGTCATTATTTGTGGCGCAGTTTTCCCTTTAAGATATTCTTCGTAGTATCCTTCCGGACTTATCATCATAATCGGTCACCTCCTCGATTAGCTTTTCATGAAGTCATCCGCTATGGCGTTAAGTTGTGCCGCTATTTCAGAAAACTCACAATCCAAATCCAGCGTCTTCACACTGATTTTATTGCCACTCATCATATAAGAATTGTTTGGCAGGACAGCTTCGTCTGTTTTCGCATATAACAGCATGCCGGAAACTTCTCCACCTGCAACAGCTTTATTTTTCACATAAGTGAAAATCTGATACAGATTGTTTGAATGAAGAGTATGCACGTCATACTGCTTTTGCGTGGTATGGCCATAATATTTTGCATCAATGATGAGTGTTTTTTCTCCATAGGTAAGCATGATATCGGACTGCATCGTTGGAAGCATAGCGCTTATTCCGTCATCCAAGGCCCATCCAATCTGCGATGCCGCAGTCTTTATTTGAGGATAGTGCTTCTTGTAATATTCCAGAATGAACTTTTCGTACAAGCGGCACATTCGCTGCTCGTCCAAAAATTGCATCAACTTAACAGTTCCATCTGCCGTTGTCTGTAGCAATCCCTTAATAACGAGATAGCATACTGACATCAGCATTTGATAGCTCTGATTGTTTCTGTTGAAACGGAAATTCCAGTTAATATTATAGATATCCAGTGTTCCAACATCTTTGAAGTAGAGCAGCAAATTTCGCAGTTCTTTTTTCCTTGTTTTGGGAATGTCATATCTCAGAAGCATTTCCATAGTCGTTTTCAATACCTGATTCATATATGAATCAACCGAAAACTCATCGTAAGTACATACAAGCTGCTGCTTTATAAGTGTCTGCTGTTTAATTGATTCTGTTAAATCAATCTTTCCTCGCAAACAGCTTAACGGCTCTGTTTCTTCTATGTAAGTACGCCCAAGGCCTCGTTTTATCTGAACAGACACACCTTTTACAAGGATGGCAGATAATAGATCTGCGGTATTTTCAAACTGCTCTGTCCCACAGCTCGCATAACCTTGCTCCCGTAGGATTTGAAAGGCATATGCAAGCATGTAGTAAATATTTTGAATCCGAATCATCGTATTGCCTCTCGCAGAGCATATTCCCAATCACGAACTTTACTCGGCTCATCAAACCAATATTCGTTTAACAGCGGAATAATTTCATAAGTAATCACAGCGTTTAGCCACATATCATCAATGCTGTTTTCAGTGCAGAAATAGCTGTGGCCAATGCGGAAACCTCTGCCAAGAGTCTCATCGTTTTCAATAGCTACATTCAGTTTTTCGATCGCAGCAATCAGATTATCAAATTTCTTATTATTTTTCTCCTGACAATACTGACGGAATCCTTCTGTATCAAATGCCGGAGAGAACTCAAAGAAAGCAAAGCGACGACGCAAAGCATAGTCCAGCATTGCAAGACTGCGGTCAGCTGTATTCATCATTCCGATAATGTAAACATTTGCAGGAACAGAGAATTTCTCGTCAGAGTAAAGCAACTGCAAAGATACGCCTCTCTTATCGTTTTCGATCAGCATGAACAGCTCGCCGAAAATTTTGCTAAGATTGCCTCTGTTGATTTCATCGATAATAAAGAAATAATCATTCTCGATGTCCATTTCGGCTTTTTTACAGAAATTGTAGAATGGTCCCTTTTTCAACTCAAATCCGGTTGAGGCAGGACGGAATCCCATAATGAAATCTTCATAGCTGTAACTCTGGTGGAACTGCACCATCATTACACGGCTGGAGTCCTTCACTCCCATCATCGAATATGCGAGTCGCTTTGCAGCAAAAGTTTTACCGACACCCGGAGCGCCCTGCATGATAACATTCTTTTTATTCCTCAGCAAATTCGTAAGAATATTATAGTTCGATTCACTCATATATACTTCGCCAAGGAAATCGTCTGCGCTATATACCGGATATTCGATTTCGGCCTCTTCGATTTCACCAACGCTCTCGTCTTCAAATAAGGCTGACAGCTGCTCCACATATTCCGTATAAGAAGTAACATCTGTTAGGACTTTAGTAATCGCATTTCCCGGATGGTCCCATTCGCCCTTATGTGTCCAATTTACCTTACGAATGTTCTTGTACTCAGGGTCACGATCAGGGTCGTAAATATAGTCTGATGTTACGACGCCACGGCCAACAATTGTACGTTTGCCGCTTTTCGCAAAAATAACATCTCCGGGCTTAAGCTCGTGAACAAACTGCCACGTTTCCAAAGAAGCGTGTTTATAGGAGCGAGTACCTGTATCCGTTCCGCAGGCCTTCATCTGCTCCTGCATTTCTGTTCTCGATGCATATTGGCTAAGATCGCCGATGTATTCACGGGCAATCGCCATAATGCCGTCTTTATAAAATTCTTCCCACTTGGCAGACCCATACCCCGGCGAATAAATCCAATAATGGACTGTATGAACATCCTTGTCACCGATTGCTTCACCAGCATTGGCCCTTTGGCTGGATGCAGCTGCAGCACGGTTTTCCTCATTAACCTCCTCTGAGATTATCCATGCATAATAAGACAGCTCAGGGAAATTCTTGTACTTGTAGTCGTTGTTTTCAAGAACACGAAGACAGTCCGCATTGATCTTCAGATACTCACTTCCCGAAGGAACAGTATCCAAATCTCCCAAACCCTCTCTGAACTCTACAGGCATATTTTCAGGGAGAAGCATATACCAGCGATTACGAGAATCCAGATTAATAAATTCATAAGGACGAATCCAGTATAAAGCCATCGTCAGATTCCACTTGATTCCCTTTTGAAGAAGTGCTTTGTCGTACGCCTGAATAAATGCTGCTTTGCTGCTTTCAGAATGTGTTTTGCTATATTCCATTGCAGCAGAAAAAACACTCCAGATATTTTCAATATCTCCGTCCTGACGGTCGCCCACAAAATAATAGAAGGTAGCCGCCATATTGTTCAGTACCGGAATGCCATCAAAATTCTCAGGCACTGGAGATTTGACAGAAAATTCGGTCGCAAGGCCCTGCAGGATCTTGATTCGATTTGCGTTTGTTATGCCTTTGTTAAACAGACCATAAATTGTAAATGGATCGATATCTACGATGTTGTTGTCCTTCTCCAGTTTTGGCAAGCGCATACCAATAGCAGTATAGACAGCCTTTACTTTTTCAATCAGCGTTTGTCTATCTGTTGCATACGGCAGGAGCTTGTCCGCAAATTCTGTATAGAAATCTACCCATGAAAGATATTCTTTGTTATTCATTTGCGCTTCCTCCTTATACATCAGAACTTGTTTGCTCATTGTCATGGATTGCCTTCTCTATAGCCTCAGCTAACTGCATTATTTTATTATTGTGGCTTCCAGTATAATGGTACATCAAGTAACGGATATCCACAACAATTCCTTGTACTCGCTCATAATCGTGATTTCCAGATTTCCACTCTCCACGGGCCTCGCCTATATTTCCGTATATTGAATCAAAGCCAAAAACATTTTTTGCGCTATTATATGGCATTAAAAAAGCATTGTACACGGGTACATCTTCCCCGTATTCACGTTTGAAACGTTCCTGTGTGTATATGTATTCTCCATATGTAATTTGCTTGTTAATAGAAGATGATTCTGGTAAATGCATAGGATTCCCCGTTATACCATAACGATAGTACTTGGCATCCAAAACATAAATTTTACCATTGTACAGCATAATCGAATCCGGCTCTAAGGCAAAATTTTCTTTTACTTTGCCCTTAAGATACCACCGTGTTCGAGGGAAATATCTGTACTTGTCTTTAATTCCATATACTCGATCAATCAATTTTTCCCATACGTATTCAAAGGAATCGGTGCCAAAATAAAATTGCTTCAGGTTTGTTTGCTCATCAATATATTGCAAAACCGCAATCATGGCCGCAAACAAGCGCTTATCTTTATCATTGTTTGTTCTTGCCAACTTGTCATTTAAAACAGAAAGAAACATTTTCGTATTCTTTTCAATCGTTGGTTTTGGCGGCAAATCGGGCGTGAATAACCATCCAATCTTTTGAAAACTTTCATACACACAATACTTGTGAATTTGCGTTATCAGATTTTTATCGTTAGGAGATGAAACCCTTACAGTATATTCTGTGTATACAGGTGAGCCATCGGCCTGAATAAGAGGCCGTTGTTTTCTTATTGTTTTTGCCCAATCAATACTACCTCTATCACTTGTCTTAAAAACAGGCTCCTTTTCTGTGTAATAAGAATTTTGTTCCAGATAGTAATTGATTACTTCCATATAAGCGTTGATTGGGAAATCGACCGATTGTGGCGCTTCAAATTTCTTCATGGCGAGTACACGGTCTGACTTATCGGTGAATTCAGCAAGTACAGAAATCAAATGCAATATATCTCTACGGATTTCTTGATCTGTTTCGGGCAACTGATATCCAACCGGGAAATAGACCATTGCATTTTCAGAATCCGCTTTAATTCCGACAAAACGATCTCCCTCATCATTTTTATTAATATGGCATCTGTCAAGCAATCTTGCGTCTAAATCCACGGTATCACCACCTCATGTTAATCTTCGCCGTTGTTCTGCCCGGTAATGGCATTAAACATTCCTTCTTTAAAAAAGGCAAAACGCTCATTTCCTTTTTCAGATGTAAATTTTTTTATAACAGCTTCAAGACTCTTGTAAGTGCTTATTTCAAAAATATTTTCACGAGAAAACTTAAACGCATCATCCCACAGATACTTTATTACTTTTTCAGGAAAACAACTATTGTGGCGTTTTGCAACAATTCGTTCCTGTTCACTCGCATTTACGTCATCTGCAACCGGATCATACCAGAGATCCAGTTTAGAAACAAAATAGGCACCTAAACGCTTGTCTTCAGAGGATGTCATTCTTACATTGCCATCTAAAATTTCCTTATTGATAGCACGACAAAAAGCGCTCCATGTCACATCAGTGTCTAAAATTTTGTCATTTGCGTAAGGATGATTTTCAAAAGAATTCTCAATCAAACGCATATGCCAACGTCTTTGAAAGGCAGTATCTAAGGTGAACACATTCTGGTCAGATGTGTTCATTGTCCCGACGATAGACATATTAGAGGGAATGCGAACTTTATGTTCTGGATCTCCGTAGACGATCGCCGCAACATTCGCATTAGTGATGGAATACTCACTGGTCCCCATAGGAAAACTTGTATCATCCGTTGTTCTGTCTAAGAGTTGGAATACCTCACCAAAAATTGCTGGAGCATTCCCACGATTGATTTCTTCGATAATCAGAAAATATTCAACATCTGGATTGTGGTATGCTTTCCACAACAATCTGGTAAATGGGCCGGGCGTAAATAGATAACGTACTTTGTCATCAGCAGATACTGTCGGCAATATCTGGCCAACGAAGTCAGAATACGTGTAATCCGGATGAAACACAAGACGCTCCATTCGGCTTTCATCACTACAATATTCATGTTGAATAGTGTAACTTTTACCAGAACCGGGGACGCCGTAAAGCAATACATTTGTACCGCCTTTCTTTCTGTCACAGTGATCTAAATCCAAACCGTCATGCCCAGTTCCGTCATCAACTCTATCTGGTGTAGTGTACCCCAGCAATTGACTTAAATTGTCCATTGTACTATGAATTCGATTATTATCCATTACAGACTACCTCCATATAACTTTTCTAAGAAATCTGCTTCAAGAACCTCTGATTTAACTTCCATGTGTCTACCGGAATCACTGATAGACCATTCAGGACGTTGAATAACATGAAGTAGCCCGGCAAATTCAAAATACTGAGGCGTATATTGGTGTCCTTTTGGCTTCTCTACTACATTCCTCATAGTGAAGTCATATTCACCATTACGGTATCTGGTAATATAATCATCCAGAGTGGCCTCTTCGACATCACAATCATCATGTCGAATGCAAGTGTTCAACAAATACCATTCCCATTTGTCCATACGCCCGTATTTGTTCAATGCTCTCAGTGTCGCTCTTAATGGATGTAATTTGCTTCCATCACTGTTTTTGAAATAGTAAAAGCGTAATGCATCGCAATAAGCTTCCTCATATAACTTCTTGATTTCTGCATAAATCTTTTCTTTTACGTCATCTTCGTAATTGTCAGCAAGCCCGACTTGTTCTTCCAATTTAGCTGCTTGATAGACCAATTTCCCTCTATTCGTCAGAAGATTTTGTATATCTATCTCGTTTCGGCTGCTAAAAGAGTTTTCATTTAAAAAACCAAAATTTACACAAACACGTTTTACCGTTCGTACCGCACCTGAAGATGACATTTGCATTCGCTCCGCTAAACGATCTTGTATCCCGTTCCCCCAAGACGAATGATTCGTAAATGAGGAATCCGACAAGCAATCGATCATGATTCGGAGCTGCCTATGTAAATCTGGCCCAATATTTCGACCGGTATAGTCCCAGCCACGAAGATCCATAGTCCATTCCTCCTTTTCATTACTTCTTTTTCAACACCAATATCTCATCGTATTTGATGATGCCACCACGATTGCCTCGCGGAAGATGAAGGTATCTATCACGAATAACATATTTGAAACTAAGTTCAAATGAATATTCATTTTTCTCTGCTATCTCAGCCAAAATCTTTGCTGTAGGAATACTCTGTCCACGAATATTACTATCTCCAACCACGATCACATATCGTCCGCCTTGTTTCAATTCTTCGCGTACAGCAATCATGTTTTTTGCCATATCCTCAAAATAGGTATTTACAATGTCTGCACGTTTTGCATCAACTTCAGCGATTTTTTCTACAATCGGAACAAGCGTTTCTGATTGCGAGGCGTAGTGGTATTTGTCATAGAAAGATTTTGAAATTTCTGTACCAATATATGACTGTTTGCTTTTTTTCAGCTCTTCATCCGAGGCTAAGCCGAGCCACATATCTTCAAAACGAAGGCTGCGTACATAGTCATATGCATTAATGTATGGCGGAGATGTTACTGCCAAATCGATAGTATTTTCTGCACCGATTGTTCTGGCGTCATTACTCTCCAAAATAGTGCTACTACAATGGAGTGGCGCAACTGCCTCAGAAAATCCAACAATAGCCTCTCTATACATATGTTCTACCTTAAAGAACAGTTCTGATGGGTCCGCAGGTGTCTTAGGATACTTTGTGGATATATAAGGCTTTGGAGAAACCTCATCAGCATTCGAAACCTTTCGAATAATTCCAGAAAGGACAACATACAAATAATCTTTCACATTCTGGTTGTCTGCTACAAGTTTATCAATTGTATATTTAAAGAAAGAAAGCCACAGAATGGATTTATCACAAAACCACTTCTCGATATTTGGAATGCCGGGAATTGGGTACTGCAAACTTTCGTCGGGAGACATCTCTTTAATTTTCTTTACGACATCGTCAAGAAAATCAATATCTTCCTTGGAGTAAACTGTAGTTTTCACTTTGACGAGCAATCGGGCAAACGGGTCAATATCAATCGACATAGCATTTCTACCTAAAAGCATTGCTTCTATCGCAGTTGTTCCAGAACCGCAGAACGGGTCCAGTACAGTCTCGCCAGCTTTTGAATATGCGTTAATTGCAAAACGAGGAACGGCAGAAATATACCTCGTCGGGTATTTATTAAACAATCTATTGGTTGAAGCTACAATTTTAGCCTTGTCGGGGATGATTTCATATATCTGATCCTGAATCGGATTGATAGGAAAATCATCCAGTTTAATTACTTCCATTCTGGAAACCTCATTTCTCTAATTTCACTATGCTCTCACGCAAGTATTTTCGTACATGTTCAGTCTTTTCATATTGCTGTGAACTCGTGATAATAAGTCTTTCTACAGCGATTTCCTGAACTTTAAATCCTATTTTTTCAGCAATCATTGCCAAGAATACATCTGTCGGAATCACAATACCAGCATATGCAGAATTGCTAACAACAATTGCGCAATGCCCGCCCTCCTTCAAGGAATCAAATATCTGTCGGAGCGCTTCCTCCATGTCTGCAAAATAGCCGTTAAGCATGTCTGGTATTCTGTTTGTCCACAACTTCTGCTGACGCAACAACGGGATAATTTGCTCATTCAGTTCCGGCAAATTAAAACTGGTATATCGCTCTGGCCATGTTGCATGGCAATGTGACCTCAAAGATTTCATACGAATATTTTTTTGGTCACTTGTAGAGTTTACGAAACCTGCAAACCAAAGCTCCAGATAGTAAATTTTCGTATAGTCAAAGCAATTTGCATACGGCGGTGAAAAAAGAACTAAATCCACCGTGTCTTTCGGCACAGTTTTTTCCATTGTCGTAACGCTTTCCACATATACCTTTGGAATCGGACCATTATCTTCAATCGAAAAATCTTCAATCATAGAAGCTGCTTTTTTAGAAATACACTCCATTGCGAATTTGAACGCACAACCTTTATCATAAGTCGGCGGACGTCTCTTTATCTTTAATCCATTACCTGCTTTTCTGTATAATGCACATTCTTCAAGCGTACAAATCCAAGCAAAGAACAATAATTCTTTTGACTTGCTCTCTGTCAATTCGTCGATATGCTTCCTAATGTTGAGCTGCGCCAATAACATTTCGGTTTCAAATATACGTCGCAAATACTCATTTTCAGGAAGCTCAATATTGGCATCAATCTCAATATTCGACAAATCACATAGGAGCGTCTCGAATTTGTCCATATCTTCTTTGCTATAGTCCTCAGTTTTGACTTTTGTAATAAATGCCGCAAAAGGATTAACCTCAAAACCAATAGACCTCATCCCTTTGGCCTTTGCCACTGCAACAGTAGTTCCAGCTCCGCAGAATGGATCGCAAACAACAGAAGATTTATCCAGTTTGTATTCATTGAAGATCTTCTCAACTAAAATAGGAGAAAAACCTTCCTTATAATTAAACCATCTATGTCGAGCGTATTTAGCACTGTAAACAAAGTTACAATCAACATTTGTATATGTAGCGCTATTCAAATCATTATTTGTTACATTGTATTTAGCATCAAGAGCAGCATAAAAGGCTGGCAAGCTATTGTAGTCCATGTAATGTTAACCTCGTTTCTAATTAATTGCGCTCTTTCCGCTTTTGACCCATTCATCCAGCTCGGAACGCTTAAATTTCCACAGCTTTCCAACCTTGTGTGCTGGGACCATTTCTTTTTTTATCCAGTTACGAAGCGTAACTGTCTTTATGCCTAAATACTCTGCGGCTTCATCAATGCTAATGTAGTTATCATTTCCGTTTTTAGTCATCCTGAACACCTCACTAAATGTCATGCTATAAAAATCCATCTTGTATTATACCATAACGGCCTCGAATTTTCAAGATATTTGCTGATATTTGTTTATATTTAAGCACGGTTTCATCATATCTTATTGGATTTTATCTTTTTTCGGTGGTTTCTCTGCGCTGTTGCGTTTCTACAATTAGCGCAACAGTATTTCTTTCGACCGTTCGTAGTTTTCACAACAAATCGATTATTGCACGCCGGATTTGCGCACTTACGATAAATTTCTGTGCCGGGACGCAAATAAAACACGGAAAAATACAGCGCAGAAATCAAATTAGGAACTCTCCATGTAGGCCCCATTTTTTGAACGCTGTATCTTGGTGAAATACCAGAAAGGTTATGATTCATTTCTTCATTCAAAATAATCTTAGCAACTACAACGGCGCTATTTTTCATTTTTTCATCTAACAGTGCGATCCGAGGAACGTCTGAATAATATTCAATACCGTGTTCAAAAGATACACCTCCAACAACACCAATGTTCCTCATAAAATGAAACAGGAAATCTATTACATATCGTCTATTCTTAGAGAGATTTACGCCATTACGGTATAGGTATACGATAGATTTATACCGCATATCTAAATATCCCGGATATCGATTTGCATATATGTTTCCTGAAACAATATCGTTATATTCATCGATATCCAGTTCATAAGAGCTGTATATAGAGTCACGAATTGTATACGTATCCTTTTGAAAAGCCTCCTGCTGTCCATCGATTTCTGGCAGCTGTGAGGCTTTATCTATTTCATTGGACAAAAAATGTTTACAAGAAACATATGGCCGAGACAAAGTTGTCAATTCAATAGATATTTGCTGACTTAAAAGTAAGTACAAAGTCAGCGAAATCATTCTTTCATAATCAATTTCAGGAGATTCAATTTCATTCATTAATGCAACAGTGGCTTTCAATCTATTAATAATCTCGACCACATCTTCGAGACTTAATGACTCATAATTTTCGCTCCCGACCTTAAAGAAGAAACCATTGGTTTCAAAAAAGCTAATCATTGCTTGGATGTCGTTATTTGGCAACGACACAATTTCTTTTAATAAATTTTCTTGTCGAACCGATCCGTTCTCGGTAGTGCGGCATAATCCTGCCTCTCCGCTAAAAGCAAAATAGGCTTTTGTATCTTTTTGAGATTGTATCTTTAATCGATATTCGACTACTCCCGGAGTGAGTATTCCGGGGGTGGTTGAGCCACCTGTCCGGTGGTGGTTGAGCCACCCTACCGGTCGAGATTGAGCCACCATTCCGGCGCAAGTTGAGCCACATCCAAGACCTCTCTATAATGAGTCCATGCATCTGAAAAGATGTAAATTCATTTAAGGAGGTCAGTAAATGACCAACTATCGCGAAATCATTCGGCTGCACAGCAAGGGTTTCAGCAAGCAGAACATTGCGCTGAGCGTCCCGTGTTCCCGTAACACGGCAGCACGGGTAGCGGACCGTGCGGATGAGCTGAAACTGGAGTGGCCCCTCCCGGCGTCTATGACCGATGCCGTGCTGGAACGCATCCTTTTCCCGAAGAGCAATGAGACCACTACCACCCGCAGGATGCCCGATGTCCGCTATGTGCGGACTGAGCTCCAGAAGAATGGCGTGACCAAGAAGTTGCTCTGGACGGAGTATCTGGAGGACTGCCGCCAGTCTGGAGAAGAACCGCTTATGTATTCGCAGTTCTGCTTCTACATCCACGAAGAGGAAATTAAGCGGCAGGCTACGATGCATATCCCCCGCAAGCCCGGAGAGCAGGTTGAAGTTGACTGGGCCGGAGACCCGGCTCACATCACCGACCCGCACACCGGCGAGGTAATTGACGCCTACCTGTTCGTAGGTTCGATGTCGTTCAGCCAGTACACCTATGTGGAAGCATTTACGAACGAAAAGACCGACTCCTGGATTGCAGCGCATGTCCATATGTTCCAGTTCTTTGGCGGTGTCCCGCGGATTCTTGTCCCCGACAACACCACCACTGCGGTAAACCCCAAGGGTGGCTGGTATACGCGGGAACTCAACAGCACCTATAAGGAGCTTGCTGAACACTATGGCACCGCCGTTATTCCTGCACGGGTGCGTAGGCCAAAGGATAAGCCTAACGCGGAGGGCGCGGTTGGAAATATCTCGACCTGGATTACGGCTGCGCTCCGAAATGAGCAGTTTTTCTCTCTCCACGAGCTGAATATGGCCATCCGCGAGAAGCTGAACAAGTTTAATGCCGCCAAGTTCCAGAAGAAGGACGGAAGCCGTGCGATTCTCTTCCGCGAGGAAGAACTGCCTCTGTTGGCTCCGCTTCCTGCCTCCCCGTTTGAACTGGCAAGCTGGAAGGACGCTACCGTGCAGTTCAATTACCACATCTCTTTTGACAGCATGTGGTATTCCGTTCCCTATGAGAACATTGGCAAGAAGTTGAATATCCGCGTTACGGACAAGACCATTGAAGTTTTCTACAACCAGTCCTGCATTGCCTCACACCGCCGTCTCTACGGCCGGAAGGGGCAGTACAGCACGATTGAAGAGCATATGCCGGAAGACCACCAGAAGTATCTGGAGTGGAACGGCGACCGCTTTCGCAAGTGGGCTGCCGACATTGGCAGGAGCGCTCGTCTGGTTGTGGATGTAATGCTTACCTCCTCCCGCGTGGAACAGCAGGCTTACCGTGGCTGTATGGGCCTTTTGAAGCTGGCTGACAAGTATTCTGCAGAACGCTTGGAAGCCGCCTGTACAAAGGCTCTGAGCTATACGGCGACGCCGAGCTACAAGAGTATAAAGAATATTCTTGCAGCCGGCCAGGACAAGGCCAACCAGGATGAGCAGGCTGAATCTACGCATAACCAGTTCGGCATTACCCGTGGTGCCGACTACTACAGGAGGTAATGCAAATGCTGAACAAGGTAACTATGGACAAGTTGATGGAGATGAAGCTGACTGCAATGGCTGACGCCTACTATAACCAGGAGAACGACTCCAAGATAGCAGGTGTCTCCTTTGAGGACCGTTTTGGAATGCTGGTTGATATTGAGTTTTGCAGCCGGAAGAGCAACCGCTTGAAGGCGCTGATTAAGAAGGTGGATTTCGACCAGCCGGATGCCCACGTTGCAGACATTGACTATACATCTGGACGGAAGCTGAACAAGTCTCTGATTCAGCGGCTGAGCACCTGCGACTACATCTCTGAGTTCCGGAACATCTTCATTACCGGGGCCACCGGAAGCGGCAAGACCTATATGGCCTGTGCCTTTGGTATGGAGGCCTGCAAGCAGTATTACACGGTCCGGTATATCCGGTTGCCCGATTTGCTCATTGAGCTCGATATGGCGCGTGGAGAGGGCAACTACAAGAAGGTTCTTGCCAAGTACGCTGCCCCGATGCTGCTCATTCTGGACGAGTGGCTTCTCTTGAAGCCCACCATGCAGGAGCAGAAGGATATCTTTGAGCTCCTGCACCGCAGGCGGAAGAAATCCTCCACGATTTTCTGCTCTCAATTCCATACTGAAGGCTGGTACGAGCAGCTCGGAGGGGATGACAGCCCTTTGGCCGACGCCATCCTTGACCGCATTATCCACGACGGCTACCGGATTAACATTGAGAGCACCGACCCGACCCGTGACATCTCTATGCGAGAGGTCTATGGTCTGGACAAAAATCTCCGCGAGTAATTTATATGGCGGGTGGGGCCTCACGGCCCCACCTGGCCACCTAAGGGTGGCTCAACCTACGCCGGACAGGCGGCTCCGCCGCACCGGAATATCCACCCGGAGAAATATTTGTCGTATCAACTCCGCAAAAACACGGATTACTTTCATATGAAAAATAATCACTGTCGAAAAAATTAGCGTTTTCCAAATTAAACATTTTTTCCTCCTACTACTAAAAGCTTTTGTGCTGAATTATATATGTGTGTTCATAGTAATCGATAACGTAAGCGCATATATATTATACACCCAAAAGATAATTATTACAATAATTGCTACAATTTAAAACTGCATTTCCGTAATCGGAAATGGCAGAAATTTACTTACTAATCCGGTGCAGGTACAATATAAGCAGAAGGCAGAAGCTTTCTTGTATTATCCTGCATCGCCCGATCAACGATGGCTCAACAGTATAATGCACCAACTTAATATCAACAGCTGCCTTGTGAGCAGGCCGCTGCAATCCGGAACGGAGTAATTCCGTCAGGACTGCGGTTCTTTCATTGCGCCTTTTTGCAGCTGTACCAGAGTTCCTCCGTTTCGAGACAACGACAAACGGAGGAACTTATTATGTCAAACAAAGAAAACCAGAGTAAAACAGAAACCCGTCGTATCTACATCCGCAGCCAGCGTCGCTGGCAGGAAGTACCCGAAGAAGTCTATCAGGAACATATCCGCTTCCATGACACCTACCGTCATAGAATGCAGGACCGTGGCCTCTGCTGCTGTCCTCGCAATAAATGGTGGGTCTGCGATGCCGACTGCCTGACCTGCGAATACCGCAACGCCGACGTCATCGCTTCATTGGACGCACCGATTGGTGAGGAAGATGATGACCTGATTCTGATGGATACCATTGCAGATGAAAGTGTAGCCTTTTCCGAGCTTGCTTCCGACCGCATCGTGTTGGAGCAGCTGTTCAAGCGTCTCGCCGACCTGATGCCGGAGGCTGAAAACATCGGCAAGCTGCGTATGCAGGGCCTTTCCGATGAAGCTATCGCCAAGGCAATCGGTATCCCTCGCACCACTTTCCTGTCCCGTATCAAAGCAGCAAAGAAGCTGCTGGCACAGGAATACCCGGACTTCTTTTAATGGGTAGACAAGTACTCTGGCCGCTGGCAAAACCGGCGGTCAGAACTTTTTCAAAAAAATTTCTCCTTCCCTTCGTCAAAAGCCATCGCTCATCTCCAAAAGGGAGTGTAAGGAGCAGAAAACAAGCTGCTCCACCACGAACAGGAGGTGAACGACATGACTCAGGCCCACAGCCGCACCGTGGATACCGAAGCCGAGGTAATTGAAATCCTCGTCGCTATCAGTCAGGTGTCCGCACGAATGGCAAGAAATCTCAGTGTACTTGCCGCAAGACAATCCGAGGAAGGAGGAAAACATCATGAGCAAAATGAGCG
>OCHJ01000665.1_pt1 | contig 38313 bp, 55 predicted proteins | sample 1538381 | NCBI WGS metagenome assembly OCHJ01 (sample SAMN04571688, study PRJEB22368) | human gut metagenome | biome: human gut; material: stool | host: Homo sapiens | place: Luxembourg | collected 2012-06-29 | reverse complement strand
TATAAGCTTTTCAATGTGTGCATTATATCCTGTTTCCTCTTTATTTTCTCTTAACATTGCTTCTCTCGAACTTTCGGCAATTTTTACATGCCCTCCTGGCAAACAGTAAAAATTGTTTTGACTCATTTTTACTAATAATATTTCATTATTGCATATTAGTACTCCATTTACTCGAAATTTAAAATTTCCATATAAGTTTTCTATCTTAATATCATTTTCTTCCATAACTCTCTCCTTTTTTAGTTTTCATCCAATATTATAATTGATTCCAATTAATTACCAGTTGGTTAATTGTATTTTAATAAAATTTTGCAGGTCTTTCAATATATTTTTTCAAATTTTCTTTGAATTGCATATTTTTTACGTCTATATCATCTTCATCATTATACATACATTGTTTCATTTTTCCATTTGCTGTTATTCTTAAATGAATTTGCTTACAGATATCACACTCTCTAATTTTACAATGTGAATGAAAAAATGTAACAACTTTTCTGTTATCTATATATCCACTAATTTCATTATATGAATCCTTTTTATATGATAATTTAAATTTATCTTGTAATATTTTTTCCATTTTTAAGAATTCTTTTGATGTATTTTTTTCTTTTTTGTAGTTAACTATTTCTAAAATTTTAATTCTTACCTCATGTTCTATTCCCCACTCTAACATCTTTATTTTATTCTCTAAATCATCATTATAGACTGATGATATGCTTACATCACATCCAAAACTTTTAATTTTTAATATATTATCTAATATTTGTTTTGATGAAACTCCTACTGGTGAATTCTTAGATATATCTTTATCAAAGTAGTCTAAACCTACTATGACTCTATTTATCCATTTATGTTTTATCATATAAATTAATTTTTCTATTTCTATACAATTAGTATTAATTCCTATATCTAAGTTATATTTTTCAGATATCATTTTACATATCTCGTAAATTTGCGGATGTATAAGAGGTTCTCCTCCGAGTTAATCTAATTGCTTTTAATCCATATTCTTTTGAATCTTTTATTATTTTTTCAATATCTTCTAGTTTTAGCATACTTATTTCATTATTTCCTTCATTATGACAGTATACACATTTCATATTGCAACTTGATATTATTGACATTCTATATTGATTTCTTGGTATTTCTAATGTTTTAACTTTCAACTAGTGATTTCTCCTTCCTATACAAAATTTTATATTATTAAAGTCTATCTCTTTATCAATATCTCTTATAACATATTTAAATAATTGATTTATTTCTTCGAATTTATTTGTTTTTATACAATTTATATACTTATCTATGAATTGATTTTCTGGCATGCTTTTGTGTTGTACTTCCTGCATTTTTTTATCTGTATATAATTTATAAACTTTGGATGTTGACATATTGGAGAATCCATTTTTCTTGTTATAATAGACTCTAATTTTATTAAGTGTAATAGCATAAAAGGTATTGTAATATATGGATTTTTCTAAATTCATTTTTCTTAAATATTCTATTGATTTTTGTAATGATTTAGCTTCATAAATTACATCTTCTTGACTTAGTTTTGGTAATCCATTTTTGTATTTTTGCAAAGTATATTTTTGTAATTCTTTTAATTTTCCATTTTTATCTTGTAATATTTTGCCATATCCAACTGCTGATAGCATTGTATCTTCATAATTTTCAAAATCTTTATCTACTCTATCATATAAATTTTGTAACGTTCTTTGATAATTTTCAAAATTATATCCTTTATATTGTATATATTCTTTTTGTGCTGCTTTTTGTGAGTTTGAATTATATATAATAATTAAATCAACATCAGAGTCTTCTTTATTAGTATTTGTTTGATAACTCCCATAAAAAATAACACCTTCTATTCTTTCATCTTCTGTGTAACCAAATTCATTTAAGAAGTCATATATTACTTCTTCTATTTCCATATTTAATAACTTTTCCTTTCTTAAAATATAACTTTGTTTAAAAAATTTAGTTTTTTCTTATGATATTATTGATTTTAATACTTTAATTTTGAAAATGCTGTCGTATTTTGTCGAAAACAATAAAAAAGTGTAATATAAATATATCAATTTACCTTACACTTTCTTGTTGTTATAAATATTATTATTTTCCTATAAAAATTTGGACATATACTTTTCCATACTTGTTGCTTTTAACAACACCTATACCAGTATAATTAAAAGCAGAATTTAAAATATTGGCTTTATGACCAGAAGAATTCATCCAAGCAGTAACAGCTGCACTATTGCTAGAATTTCCAGCAATATTTTCTCCTGCTGTTTTATATGATATTTTAAAACTTTTTAGCATATCAAATGGAGAACCGTAAGTCGGTGAATTGTGTGAAAAATAGTTATTGTCTACCATATCTTTTGCCTTTATTCTTGCAACATTCAATACTTCTGAATCCATTTTTAAAGCAGTTAATCCATTATTTGTTCTTTGCTTATTTATTAAATCAAATACTTCTTTTTCATCACTACTCATTGTGGTTGTATTAGCTGTGCTTCCTGAACTTGAACTACTAGATCCGGTACTTCCTGAATTTGTTCCTCCACTAGAATTCGGATATATTGCTTTTACATACTTTTTGCTAACAGCTCCTACATAGTCTCCTTCAACCTGAACAATATACCAATCGCCTACACCAGCAAATACTCTTATATATTCATTTTTCTTGACTGTTGCCACTATGTTATAATTTACTCCTGGTCCACTTCTAACATTTAAAGTTGTTGCTGTTACTAACCCTGTTGAAAAATCAACTTTATAATAATGCTGCATTCCAAATGATTGTGTAAAAATACATATTACCATAACAAACAATAATACACCGCTTACCTTGAATATTGTTTTCTTTTTTATACTAATAATTTTCATCCAACATCCCCTTTCTATTAAAATGTTTATACATATTGTTTGTCTTTTATGTATTTTTATTATTAGAAACATTTTAAACCAACAGGGATATTTTTTAATTGGTTCAACAATATTCCTATTGGTTTAAATAAATACATTTTTTATATGGATAAATCTTATTTTTTCATAATTATATTCTGATATTCTTTTATTGAATGAAATATCTCCTACTGTTTTTTAACTATGATGTCCTAAATAGATAGGTTTCTCAAAAAAAGACATTAATATTCTTCTATTTTTACATAGACCTTATCTTCTAGTGCATATTTTTTTTCTACTTCTAATTTAGTTATCTGATTATCATCTCTAAATGCAAATTTATTCATGCTATCTAAAACTACTTTTACAATGTTATCTATATCTGGTTTTTTGGTTGGACTGATATTGTTATCTAACATTTCGTTTATTTCTGATTTTTTTGTTGTTTTTGGTATTGAAAAGTATGCTATTATATTTACTTTTATTCTTCCTTCTAAAATTTTGAATCTTGGATATTTTAGCAAAAAGTATTGTTCTACTAGTGATTCATAATCTTTTGTTCTTGTCGGTGTGTAGACCGCTCCTGTGTATGAGTTTAGTCGTGGCCTTCCTTTTCCTATTACTTTTCCTGGTACTTCAAATTCATATATCATTTGTTTTTCTCCCTATATTATATTAAGTTTTCTGGATTTAGTGCTTGTAATTCTGGTAATACAAATATTCCATCTTTCATTATAAAAACCTTTCTTTATTTGGATATTTTACCATATAAATTTTAAAATTAAAAGTAGTTTTTATTAAAAAAGTGATTAGGAAAATGTGTATATTTCATTAAAAAGTCCTTAGGAAAATGTGTATGATTTGTTAAAAAGTCCTTAGGAAAATGTGATATTTTTACAAAAAGTCCTTCTACTGGTCTTCTGATACTGGTACATCAGAATTGGATTTTATAACTCAAATTGGGAAAGATAATGTTCCAAAAGAATGTTTATAATAATTTTTTTATAAGAGTATTATAAAATAGACACTATGCATTTTGACATAGTGTCTATATTTCAACTAAATATTCTTTTAAAAATTCTACAACTCCATTTTGGTTATTAGTCTCTGAAGTTATACAATCTGCCTGTTCTTTAACTTCTGGCAAGGCATTCTTCATAGCAACACCGACACCGCATTTTTTAAGCATTTCAATATCATTTAAACCATCACCAAATGCAATAATATTTTCATTTGAAATGCCTTCTAATTTGGCAACTTCAGTTATTCCTTTATATTTTTCAACACCTTTTTGAAGTATATCTAACCATTTTTTATCTCCAAAACTATCTTGCATCATCTCTATTTCTAAATTAGGAAATTTTGATTTAAACAAATCCAAATATTCTTTTGCAAATTCATTATTTAAAAATTCTACTGTTAAATGAGTTATTTCTGATAATTTTTCTAAGATTTCCATTATATTTATTGTACCATCATAGTGATGAGCTAAATTTCTATCGCGTATTTCTATTGTTGTAAATTTGTTTTTATCATAATATGAAGCAATATTTTGAACTGTTTCTTTTGATAATTGATTTATATATATTTCTTTCCATTTTGTTTCTGTATCTTCACTTCTAAATACTGCTGCTCCAGTGTCACTTACAATATAATTTGCAAATTCTGCCCCTTCTGTTCCAATAAGTGCATCTTTTAATATTCTCCCTGTTGCAATTGTAATTATATGTCCTTGTTCTTTTATCTTTTTAAAGTATGATTTTGATATTTCACTTACTATTCCGTCACTATTCAATAGAGTTCCATCTAAATCTAATGCAATTAATTTTTTATCCATTGTTTATCTTCCTTTTCTAATTTTAATAATTGTATTTTTCCAATTTATTTTGTAATTATTCTATAATTCATATATATTAGCTTTTAAAATGATCTTTTGTATTTTTGTTTTATCATCTAGTGCAATATTCCAAGTACTACCTGCAATACTTCTTTTGATTTTATTTTCTTTTGTAGGAGCTCCTAATAGTTTATTGAGCTTTTTTTGTAAATTTACTTTGTTAGTGTATATTGATAGCATATTTTCACTATATAATACATTTATTGTTGTTTCTGTTTCTGATTTGTTTGGTTCTTTGTATATTTTCTCCATAAATTGCTCCTATTTTAAAATTTTATTTGATTTTATCATAGCAAATAATATTACTATTTATCACTAAAATATGTACTTGTTTCTTGTAAATCTTCAAAATTATGTTGTCTTAAAATTTCATATGTAATAATCGCAACAGAATTTGATAAATTCAAAGATCTAAGAGTAGGAAGCATTGGTATTCTTATTGTTTTTTCATCCAAATATTTTTCCAATAAAGTCTCTGGCAATCCTTTTGTTTCTTTTCCATACAATACAAATACTTCATCCATTGTTGAATAGTCTATATCTGTATATTTTGTTGTTCCTTTTGTTGTAGCAAAAAACATATTATTTTCCTCTGGCCTGTATTTATTCAAAAAATCATCTAATGACTTGTGCTCTTCTATGTCTAGCTTGTCCCAATAGTCTAGTCCAGCTCTTTTTACTGATTTTTCATCTATTTTGAATCCTAGTGGGTGTACTAGATGGAGTTTTGCTCCTGTTATTGCACATGTCCTTGCTATATTTCCTGTGTTTTGTGGTATTTCTGGTTCTACCATTACTATATTTAATTTCATTTTTATTACCTTCTTTTTATAATTTTATATTTTTTCTATTAAATTTATATCACAAAAAATGAAAAAAATAAAGTATTATATAAAAAAATGCCCCTTATGTGTATATATAATACTTATACACATAAGGGACTGAGACTTAATTAACAATTGAATATCTACTCAGTAGTTTGCTTATCTGGAATTTTAACATGATATGTTCGTTTTCCTGTTCCAATTTCTCTACATCGAAATATTTTTCACAACAAAACTCACAATGTTCTGCCTTTTCTTTCATCTTTATAAGTGGTAATATAAGTTCTTCTTTTGGTCCAATCTTGATTTCTTTTTCAGTTATTACCTTATCACCTACAAGAGTTGTCTGTATTTTTTCATATAAAGATTTTGTGTCTACCCAAAACTCTGCCGTTACTACTTCTGTTTTTAGAAACTTTTCATCAGAAAGACTTCCTAGTTCTTTGTTTATCCGTTCTAAACAGTCTTCCCACAACTTTGTTCCTTTTTTTTGATTGATTTCGTTGAATCTCGCTGTGATTTGTAATTCCATTTGTCTTTCAGTCATTTTTTACCTCCTTGAATGTGATGGAGGTACGAAACCTCCAAGTTTTTAGTTGCTTTTAGGTTTCCTAAAATTAAGTTGAACAAATTATATCATTTTTTTATGTAAATTACAAGTGTTTTATTTTTCTTATTTAGTTTTATATTACAATTATTAATTGGATTCAACTATTTTTCCATTTTTTAATAAAATGATTTTGTTACATTCTTTTATTGTTGATAATCTATGTGCAATAACAATAGTAATTTTATTTTTAGTAATTTCTTTTATTGCATTACTATTGTTTTCTTTTATTATTCCTGTCGTTATTCCATATAATTTTTGTTTGTTTAAATTTATTACTCTATATTCTAATATCTTAATCCATCTTCCATATTTATTTTTGTTGGTATAATAAATTTAGCATCTATTTTATGTGATACTAAATTTGTTATTACTTTCATAGCTCTTGAACCATCAAACCATTTTGGATTATCACTATTTGCTCTAATTTTATCTAACGAAGTTACTAAGGCATCTTTATCATAATTGTCACTCATTTCAGTTGTTAGCATATATTTTTGTTTTTCGTTTTTATACAAAGTATTTTCTATTAAGTTATATCTTGCATTATTGTACCAATATAAGTGATCTCCTCCTGCTAATATTAAGACATCCGCCTTAACATTTATATCACCAATTAATTCATTAACATAGTTATAAACATCATTAAAAGAACAGCTTGGAACATCGTTTTTTAAGGTATCGAATTTATTCGTAATATCTACAACTCCAAAATTGTAATATTTTTTATCAATAATTGTTTTATTATTTACAAATATAAGTTCTATTGAACCTCCTCCACCTATAAAAACACAAATATTACCATTATATTCTATACTATTGTAACATCCTTGTGCAGTATAGTTTGCTTCATCTTCTTGTGATACAACTTGAATTTTTAAATTATATTTATCATATAACTTTTTATTAATTTCATTTAATTCTTCTTTTGATATATTTCTAAATATGCTACATCCATAAATATTTACATTTTTTGTATAATTTAAAGCGTTTTCTATTGTATTATATAATTTGTTTAAATCTTCTTCATTAATTTTATTTTGTTCTTTATAGTTTTTCTTGAATTCAATTGTTATATTGTTTTCATATATCACATCTTCGTCTTTGTATATATGCGTTTTTGTATTATTACTTCCTATTTCAATAATTGCAAATATATTACTCATTTTATTTTCCTTCCTATTTTTCTGACATTTCATAATATCTTACTAAATATTCCCAGCATCCTTCTTTGTCAGTAATTCCATTATAATTATCTTTAATTTTTTCTATAATTTCATCTTTTTCTATCCATTTTACTTCTGATACTTCTTCTGTTTGTAGTTGTAGTTTAGTTGCATCTATTTCTTTATTTGCGATATAATATTCATTAAAGTAATTGTTAATAATCTCTCCTTTTTTATTTGATGATATTCCCCTTTCTAAAAATAATTTTCTCTATATTTTCTTTTATATCACAAATTTCTAAATTTTCATAGTCTATTTATAAGTCATTTTATGTTTGCTTCTTCAAGTTTATTATCTTCTCTTTTTGATTCTTTTATTATATTGTATATAGTAATAATAGCGATTAAAACTTCTGTTACCATTGATGGATATGCTTTTACACATATATCATGTAAAAACCATAATATTTGATTTAGAACTAATCCATATCTTAAAATTTGTGCATCGTTACTTTTTAAACAAAATATTGCATAACTAGATGATGCTAATATTGGAAAAATTCCTATCCATCCTTTTGTGTTAAAGGCTAGTCCAAATAGTATGTAAAAAACTATAAATAAAATAGTTAGTTTTTTTGTTATTTTTTCTTTATATGTTAAATAATTTCTTATAACATTTACTATATTTGTTACTACTGCTGAATATGAACATAAAAAGAAATTTGACAATGCTCCAAATATTGGATTGAATATTTGAATTTTAGCCATTTCTTTTTTGTTTTTGCTAAAAGTAGACCATGCCATTAGTATTGCACATATAAAAGAACATATTGTTCCTAGTGTAAAATTATATATCATTATATTATTTCTCCAATCTTTTTAATGTTTATTTTTACTTTTTAAAAAAATCTATTTGTTATTTTATCCATTTTTTCACTTCATTTTTTCATTACTATTTTCGAATTTATACTGCTCCAACTACTTTTTTACTCTTTTAATAAATTCTTCTTTATTAGATAATGCTTGTTACTTTTTCCAATACTTGCTCTTTTGTTTTATAAAAATCATATACTAAATATTTTCTTTGTTTTTTACTAAAAAATGCATCAAACAAAATAAATTCATGTGCCCAATATCCAATTCCTCGTTTAGTTAAATACGGACATGCAAATAATCTACATGCCATACATTCAACATTACACATGCCTTTATCTAAATGTTCACATTTTCTAATTTCCTTAAAACAACACCCATCTTTTGAGGTAAATGGATAGAAATTCAAATGTCTTTGTGCTATACATTTATCATTTATAAAATCACAATAATTGTTCGATATAAAATCTTTGCATAAATAATTATATACATAGTCATATATTTTTTCATTTCTAATTTTAACATTATCAATTTTTATAATTTCTAGCGCTTTTGTTAATTCTGAATATTTAAATATATTTTCATTATTTATATTTCTTGCAATAATTTTTATATTTTTAATTTTCCTTTTGTCTAATATTTTTATTAAATCAACAATATCTAATTTATTATTTTCACTTTTATACAATATATTTTGTTTTTTCTTGTAATATATTATTTTTTTGCAAATATTTTTCTTCGTTTTTAGTTCTTTCTCTGTGACATTCATTATACTTTCTACTATTCTATTTATATTTTGTTTCATACGAGTATTAAAATATTTTTGACATTCAATGTCATCTAAATTAATCAATCCTTTTTCAATATTTGTTTCTTGATTATTTATTTCAATATTTATAGTATTTTTTAATTTTAACATTTCATTATTATAACTTATGTATGCACTACATATTCTATATAAAAATCTTGAATCATCAGTGTTTAGATTTTTTAATATTTCCATTTTTATATCTAATTCTTTGCTTACCATACTACGTCACATCCCCCTCAAATACTTTTTCTAGTTTTTAAATTATTGTAAACCCTTTTTCCTCCAACAATTATGTAGCTATAATCATATTTGCAAAATCAATCAATTTATTTCTAACAAACAATTTTATTAATATTCTTTTAAAGAATATTTAATCAATTTTTCTCCATCGTATTCAAATTTTACTGTAAAAAACGTATTATCATTTTTTATCTTCTCTACAAATATCTTATCGCCTTCCCATGTATTTAACTCTGTAACTTTATTTTTGTCAATCCACTGTAAATCTCCTTCATTGCATTCGATTAGTTCACCTGTAAAGTCATTTGAAGTGAATACATATATATATTCTTCTTCCCATGTTGTCGATACATAAGTTACAATACATCTTAATTTATATGATTGAAGTATAAGTCCTGTTTCTTCTTTTACTTCTCTTATTATACATTCTTCTGGACTTTCGTTTTTTTCAAACTTTCCACCAATACCTAACCATTTATCTTTATTAATATCGTTTTTCTTTTTAGTTCTATGTAACATTAAGTATTTTCCGTCTTTTTCTATATAACATAAGGTTGATAGTATCATAAATATATTTCTTCTCCTTCTCTTTATAATTACTTAATTAAAATCTCTTGAATCTCTAGCCAATTATTTACTCTGATTATATTATCTTTTTCTAAATCCTCTTTTGATATTTTTTTATTTCTAAATTCTGTAAATAATATTTTTTTCTCACAACTAATTAAATTTTTAGGTCTGTCATCTATTCCAATATCAAAATTTATCTTACTTTTATCTGATATAAAAATAAAATTGTTACAATCAAGAAAAGGAAAAAAATGTCTTAAATATTCATATTTATATTTTAAATTATGAGAAGCATCAATTACATTCTCTTTCCATACATATGAAGTGACAATATAAATATCATAATTTTGATTTAATCTCTCTATTACTTCAACACAATTTGATAAAGGCTCAATAAATGAACCATCCTCTTTTCTATACAAATTTTTAAATGCATATATCTTTTTAAATTCTTCTTCTCTTCCTTTTATAAGATCTTGTCTGAAAAATCCATTTAATTTTTCAAAATCTACTCCTCCTAAAAATTTATCTAAAAATTCTGTAAATCTTCCTTTTACTATTACTTCGTCCATATCTATCATAATACTTTTTCTTTTCACAATATATCTCCTTTAAATTCATATTCTTTATATTCTTTTGCAATCAATGTTGCACATATATTTATTATTTTATATTTCCATTAATAGTTAGTGTTTCTAGTCAAATGATATGGTTTTAATTTTATATCTTTATTTCTTCCTTGACTCCATATATAATCATTAATATCTATTGAGCAAACTTTATTCCCCAATCTTTTCTTTATTAAATCAATTGCTATAATCATATTAGCTCTTATCTCTACCTCATATTCTGAATTTACTTCTATCTCTTTTTTACTATCTATAATATCAGCTAATTCATCACTATATTCTAGTATTCCTAATCCTCTCATTACTTGTGGAATCTTATAATCCGCACAGCCTACTAAATGGGAATAATCTACCTTTATATGTTCTTTTAATTTTCTTATATGTAATATGTCAGATGTTAACAACTGTGCTAATTTATACAAATAAATAGGCTTGCCATTGTATATTCTTTCATCTTTAAAATTTTGAAAGTATTTTATAATTACATCGAATAATTCTATATCATTAGTAATGTTTTTTATAAATTCATAAAAGTTTTTATTCATTTTTTCATTAACTATTTTACTAACATTTGTTATAATTTTATATCTTTCTTCAAATAACGGAATTTCTACGTTTCCTTTTAATATTTCTCTAAATTCATCTTTAGTTATATTAGAAAAATCGGTAGTGTTGTTGTCTTTTACATATTTTAATATTGCATATAGCAATGCAATGCTTCCACTTTCTTTTCCATTTATTGTATTTATCTCCCATTTAGGTTCTCCCCAAAATGAAAAATCTATTGCATCATATACTAGTAAAAAGTTTATTATTGTTTCTGTTGGCAAATCTAATAAATTATATGGTGAAAAACTTAACCAATGTTTAGTTTCTACTTTATTAATTTTTTCTACAAATTTATCTATTTGTTTTTCATTTATTTTAACTGATTTAGAATTATTAACAACATATTTACAACTTTTCATTATTTCATCTAACATTATAAAATTCTCCAATCTTTCTTATTTATATCATTTACTTTATATCACAAATTCCCAAATTTTCATAGCATATTAAAAAATATACAGTTATTCAATATATGCTTTACCTAGCATAACTTCTTTAAATCCCATATTTTTATAAACTTGCTCTGTATAAAATCCTTGTTCTGTTAATACACATACTGTTTCTATTTTAATCTTTTTTAAATTATTTATTATTTCTGACATAGTTTGTTTGCATACTGTTGTAATATATTGCAAATCTTTTTCTGCTATTTCTACACCTAATTCTTCTTTTAATTCTCTAATTACTCCATCAATTACAGTCTCTCCTGTTTTTATATGCCCTGCTCCTGATATATCCCAACAATTAGGGTGCGATTTCTTACTTGCACTTCTTTTTTGTAACAATAATTCATTTTTATCATTTATTATCCATATATGTGCTGTTCTATGAAAGTTACCCTCTTCGTGTGCTTGCTGTTTTTCTTTTTTCTCTCCGGTTGGATTATTGTTTTCATCAAATATATCTATATATTCCATAAAACACCTCTCTATTTTTAATTTAATATTTGCTCTTCTTTAACTATTTTCATAACTTTATTTTCCCATTAAATTATATTAAATTTTACAAACTATTTCAAAACTAGAATTAGTTTGCTCTGTCATTCGTTAATATATCATAAACCCAAAAATTTTCATAGTTATTTTACCTAAAACACTTATATTTTTTACATTTGCTATTTATAAACATTCTATTGTCTTGTTATTGCTGTAAATGTTTCAGGAGTAAAACATCTTTCATAATATGTTGTTACACTTCTTTTAATCTTTCATTCCATGGATATACTACTGCTCTTATTCTATTTTCTTTACAAAATCCAACCATTTCGAATAAATCTGGATGCAAAAATGGCTCTCCCACTGAAATTGATATCTCTTCTATTCCACTTTGATTGTTTCCATGCCTAATTACGTATAACTTCATCGTTACTTTTCCTTATATCATTTTTGTAAAGTGTGTATATTCCTGTAAGTAATAAAATAAAATCACCTAATACCATAAACCAACCATGGTAATAGATATAATAAGATCCATATAAAATTCCTGTTGTTATTCCAGATATTCTAACTAATTTCATATTTGATTGCCATAAACAATATGATCTAATCATTGAACCAATTGTTGGTAATAGTGAAATCCATCCTGTCCATGAAAAATAACAATTTATAATAATTATTCCTTCAAAAATAAATAGTATTATTAAATATGCAGATTTACTAAATTTGTTTTTGTTTATAAATATAAAAGTCCTTATTAGATTTATTATACTTAAAATTGCGCCTGTAAAAGCTGATATTAAAAAATCATATATTGCTTCAAAAAAGCAATTTAATGATTGAACATATAATGATTTTTTTCTCTCTTTAATACATATACTAATACACACTGCTAATAACGCTAAAATACTAAATACCATTTTTTATTTCTCCTATAATCTCTACTTTTTATTTTTTTAGTCAACCCTTACCACTAATTATGATATTAGGAAGTTGATTTTCGCCTTAATATAAGACTTTGCAATTTATCTCTGTTCCATTTTTACAAATAAATCTTATTGTATATGGATTTATTATTCCATCTTCTAATGTTTCTCCTATGATTACTTTATCTATTAAACATTCAAACACATCTTTATCAAATTTTGGCATTATATCTATGTTTTTAAATAGACTTTTAAACTTGTTTAATCTTTGTTTAATTCTTTCTGTTCTGTTTGTTTCTTTTAGTAAGCTTTCTATCTTGTTTTCTATTTTCAATAATTCTACATTTAAGTTATCAAATTTTTCTGTATATTGTTCTTTATTAATTTTATCCTCTAAATTTAGTTCTAATAGATTAGCAAGTTTCTTGTTTATTTTTTCTTTATCTTTTTCTAGTTTTATTACTAAGGTTCCTGTACTCAATAATACAGAATTTATATCTTCTTTGAAATCTTCTTTAGTTTTTATTTGTGAAGAACCCTTATTTTGAATTATTAATTTATATGGTAAATTAATAGCAAGTTCTGGATTTACAATTTTTAACTTTTATAAAAATTAGCAGTTACTTAAAATCAAATAACTGCTTTAATTATCTATCTCCTATTTCTTATTATTCTTATTCAGATTAATTTTCTTTACCATATCTCCTGGATAGTCAAATAATGCTACAGTATTAAATTCTAAAAAGAAAGATTTAAAGTTTTCTTTTAGTGTCTTTTGCAAATTCAAAACTTTATTATAGTCTTTATCAATATCTAAAGTCATATGAAAATTAAAATCATCTGGATTATATTTTTCTTTTGGAAATTCTCTATAAAATATTCTTTGCAATTCCATAATTTGTTGATTTTCTTCTATTGATAAGTATAAACAATAACTATTATGTTTTACATTCATAATTTTTATATCATTTACTTTTAATTGTATTTTATCAATATTTATACTTTCTGCTATTTTTAATATTTCATCTTGATTTTCCTTATTAGTAGCAAAAATAGTAAAATGATATGGTAAATTATCTATTTCATATCTCTTTTCATCATTAATTCCATATGGCACTTTACAAGTATTTTCTTTGATATTACTCATTAATTCTTCTACTTTTTTAATTTCTTTTTTTTCTATAAAGCTTATTAAAGTTATTCTCTTACTCATTTTGTGTTTTTTCCTCCCTTCTTAAATGAATTAAATAATATGCTAGTCCTATTTGAAAAATCATAAATATTGCAGATAATCCAAACATATATTTTCTACTCTTTCAACCTTATTTTTGCATTTTTTCTCAAAACTAATAAAATTTTCAAATGCAGTAAACTCAACTATTGTATCAAATCTTTTAGATATAGCACCGAGCAACACTCCACATGTTTTCATAAAAAAATTCTTTGTGCTTGTTTAGAATATGTTGAGTGACTTTAAAGCCTTTTTTTTAATTTTTTCTATAGCATTTATAAATTCTTCTCCATCTTCACAATATATCTTAGAATCATGGCTTGTATCAATTATATAATCCATTCTTAATAGCTTTCTACATATTTTTTCTCCATGTATAGTACTTGCATCTGCCATAATTTTTTCTATTTTAATATTTCTTTTTATTAACATATCAAGTAAGTTCATACAACCACTTAACAAAGTTGTAATCACTTTGTAATTATTTTTATATTTTTTATCAATTGATATAGAGGATAAATATATATGATATGAGTTGTCATCTTTATATTCTTCTATTTGATTATATACTACATCTGCTTCGTTCATTCTATTTTCATATATATCTTTAAAAACCTCTTTTTTTAATGGTAATATATTTACGCTAGCTATAATTTGGTTATCAGCATTTCTTACTCCAATGCAAGTCAAATTGTTTTTTTCGTACCATTTAATTACTTCTTCTGCTGTAGTTATATTATCATTTGGAAAATATGAGTGTTCAATATTTTCCATAACTATAAAATCTTCTAAATCAAATTTATATTCTATTTTTAATTTTTCCATTATATGTTCCTTCATTTCTGTTTAATTTATAATTTCTTGATTGTAATATTTCTACTAATTCCTTAATATTTTTTATTTCTATCTCTGTAATAATTCCACCTCTTGCAAGATCATCTAGTCTGTGAAAATCTGAACCTGATGTTAATATTTTATTTGTACTCTTTCCATATTCTAATGCTTTATCATTTCTTGAAACTTCATCTTGACATCCATTGAATACTTCTATTCCATCAATATATTCTAATGGTGCTAGTTGTATATCATTTCTAAATGGATGTGCTTGTACTAATAAATATCCTTTTTTATTACAAAGTTTATATAATTCTTCTAATGTATACTCATATATCTTTTCATTTTCATATAGAAACTCTTTATCTATTCCATATACTAAATAATCACTATCAGTTATTTGTAATGTTACTTCTACACCTAATAATATATTTATTCCTAATTCATCCCCATATTGCTTTGCTATATCAAATCCTGTATATACATAATCTATTTTTTCTCTCCAAGATATATTTCCTAGTCTATCCATTTTACTTTTACTGCAATGATCAGTTATCACAATTGTAGAATATCCTTCTTTTTTATAAGTTTCAATCATTTGCTTAGCAGGTATCTCTGAGCAAGAACTAGATTCTTTTGTATGCAAATGTAATTCTGTTAAATATTCGTTCATTTAATAATTTTCCTTTTACTTAATTTCTTTTTTCATTATTAATTTATCATGTTCAAAACCTTGTTCTTGATATATTCTTATTGCCTCTGGATTATCACTCGAAAGTTTTAATTCAATTATATTATTTTTCTTTGCAAATTTAATACATTCTTTTATTAAGTTAGTTTGTATTCCTTTTCTCCTATACTCTTTTAATGTAAAGACATCACATATATATCCCTCAACACCACTTTCCACACATTGTGGCATGTATTTTATTACTTGTAATCCACAAGTTGCAATTATCTTATTGTCCATAATTTCTATAAAAAAGAATATATCTTTATTTAAATGTTCTTCTAAATATTTTTTTGTTACCTCATAAAATTCTTCATCCTTATTAGGATATAATTCTTTCCAATCGTCTTTTTGTTGCATTATTCTTAGTCTTGATATTTCTTCTATATCTTCATTTTTTGCAATTCTGTTCATCTATTCTTATTCCCTCTTAATTCTTGTACCAATATAGCACATATTTTTATTATAACTGTCGATATTCTAGCATAATTTCTACAATTTTACAAGTAAGTCAAATGCCTATTTTTGAGAATATAACAAAAAGAGAAGTATCTTACTATTTAATTACTGTCAAAATTAAAACACACATAAATATTCCTAACATCATCATATATTTTTTTAATGTTATCTTTTCTTTTAATATAATCCTTGATGCTATAATTGTAATTACAATAGAACTTGTACTTATTATAGAAATTACAGATACCTTTCCATCTAATAATGCAAATCTATCAAAAATTGATGACGATACATCTAATACTGATTGTAAAATAAAGTATATTTTAGCATCTATTTTTCTAATATCTATATAATTCCATTGCTTTGTTATCAAACAATATGTAAATATTCCTATAATAATTATCACTGCATAATTAAATACAACATATAATGGATCTTGATATTTTGTAACATATATTTTATTAATGAAATTTGATATACCATTAAATAATACAAATCCATAAGAATATATTATTGCCTTTTGTTCAAGTTTTTTGTCTATTTTTTCTTTATTATTATTTTTAGATACTAATATGGATAATATTACTAAAACAATAGAAATTATCAATTGTAATAATGTACAATCTTCTTTAAGTACAGTGATTCCTAACCATATTTTGTTGCAGAAATTGCACAATAAAATCCTATTGATTGGATTATAATTCCTGGTAACATTTTCAACATATCAATAATATTTAATTTTATAATAAACTCTGGCTTAGTAATCAAACTAACTAAAATCATAATAGAATGATATAATAATAATCCCATTATTGCTATACGTTTTTGCTCATTTTTAGAACACTTTTTTAAAGCTATTGAAGTAAATCCACTAATAAGTCATTATTTTCTTTTTCTAATCTAACGTCTAAATTTTTCATTTTACTACCTCTATCTATTTTTATTTTATATTTTTATTCATATAATTTTTATCTCCTTAAATTATATTTATTAATATTCTCTACTGTTGCAAATCCATTAGGTCCTTTTACTTTTTCTAAAAATACTATTCCGTCTAAATGGTCACATTCGTGTTGGACTAATCTAGCAAAAAATCCACTTATTTTTTTTACTATTTTTTCTCCATTTTCATTATAATAAGTCAATTCTATATTCTTATATCTTTCTACTTTTCCTCTTATACTAGGAACACTCATGCAACCTTCATATTGTATATCTGTATCTTCTAATAAATTTTTCCAAGCTGGATTTATCATTGCTGTTATTGGTATTTCTTCTACATCATTATATTTTATGTTTTCTTTTTTAGCACATACAACTATAATTCTTTTATTTACACCTATTTGAGGTGCTGCTATTCCTAATCCTGTTCCAAACTCTAGTGTTGATTTTAAATCTTCAATAATGTCTAAAATATCTTTATTTATATTTTTTATATCTACTTCATCACATTCTTTTTCAAGAATAGGATCTCCAACTTCTCTTATTTTTAAAACTTTTCCCATATTTTCCTACTTTCTGAACTATTCCAAATGGAATAGTCTTTATTTCTCCATTAATATGTTTTGTTATAGCTATTTATGTGGTGGTGAATCTTTTAATTTATAATATATAAATAAGACTATATAACTTAATATTGCAATTACAAAAGTTGCTTTTATCGCATTGTCACTTTCTTTAAATATCGTATATGATAATAATGGAAGTATCATAGTTACTATTCCCTCAACAAATCTTTCAAATGTTACATACGAAGTTTGCAATCTATCTTTAGCTGTTTCATATATTGCTATATGATCGTACATTTCATAAGAAGCATTTCCAAAGCCTATCAATATATAGATAAATGGTAATAAATATAATAGTTGTTGATTATTAAATACTAATAACATTGAAAAAACTACAATAAATATTATACACATGGGTAGTATGATTTTTTTCCAATTTCTTCTTCTTGATTTATTTCCCCAATATTTACTAGAAAAAGCCTCTGACAAATTAATTAATATATTTAATATACTGTAATATAAATAACCAACATTTAAATATCTTAATAAGAAAACATTTAAATACATCGTTCCTATACCATAAGCAAATCTATTTAATCCTCCTGTTATAAGTACACTTCTAAAATTTTTGTCTTTTGCTGGTATACTTACACTATCTTTTAAGTTGATTTTTTCTTGTATTACATCTGGTTTGTATGTCTTTATTCTAATTGAAATATCTATAAATGCAATAGCAAATACTATTGCAAATAATATCATAAATCCATATAATTCATATCCTGCTGTTGTGAACCTATCAAGAATAATTCCCATAATTAAACTAAAAGCCAATACTACCGTATTTTTCAAAAAATTTCTTTTTGCAGCAAATACAGTTCTATCTTCTTTATTTATTAAAGTCATTCTCCAATTAACAAAAGTTATATATCCCATTTCTCCTGTAATCGCATAAATTGCTGCAAGTATAAAAAACAATATAGTCCTGATATTTATATTGCTTGATAAAAATGGTATAAATGCCATAGAAACCGAAGAAATTCTATATATTGAATAATTTGTTAATACAACCTTTTTTGATTGTCCAATTTTATAAAATAGTGGTGCTGCAAAAATTTGAATTATATTTGTTATTGTATCTAATACCGCATATATTCCTAATGCAAAATCTGATAACCCCAAATATACAGCAAAAGCAGAAATAAAAGAAGCACTCGCTATTTTATTATTAGCAGTATCTAAAACTGATGATATCAAATATTTATTATATTCTTTTTTGTAATTCATTTTTTACCTCCAATATTATTTCATTTACATATTTTGCATTTATTTTATACATAGTACTGCAACACACTCAACATGCCATGTATATCGATGGTTGCAATGATTTTTTAAAGTTGCATATTCACTATTGAGTGGTATTGTCAGAGTTTAGTTCTACCTTAACTCTAATTTTAGTTTCTAATTTTTTCCTTAAACTTCCATCAGCTTGCTTTTCAAAAGACACATAATTTTGCCAACTATAAAAATCCAAAATAAGATTTTCTTTATTTAATATATTTTCAATAACCTTGCTTTCAATTTTGTCTTTGACATTTTCGATTCCACTTTTTACTATAAATCTTATTACATATGGATCTTTATTTCCATTTGAGTCATAATCGCCTATAACGACCTTATAAATTAATGCTTCGAATATATCCTTATCAAACACTCTAATATCTTTTGCTTCTTTATCAAACACTTTTCTAATTTTTTCAACACCAAAATCAAAACTATTCTCATCGTCAAGTTGGCATTTGAATAGTTCTTGATCTTTTTCAATCTTTTTAATCTTCTTATTTAATTCTATTTTCTTTTTATTAAATGTTTCCTTGTCTATTGTACCATCAATCATTAAATTTATCAATGAATTTATCTTATTTTCAATCCCCTGCTTTTTTACTTCTAATTTTTGTAATATACTTTTTGTGTTATTTTCTCTTAAAAAGCCATCTATTCTATTTAAAAAGTTATTTATTACTTCTTTGTTATCTTGGCACAACAGCTCATAAGCTTCGATAAAACAATCTTCAATTACTTTTTCTCTTATTGCTTTTGTTTCAGGACAAAATTTTTTACCATTTTTTACATAGTTCATACACTGCCATACTTTTGTTTCATGTTTTGTATTTTTATATAAATTTCTTCTTACAAATACACTACCACAAAAACCACAAAAAATTCTGCTGCTAAATGTATATTTTCTACTGTAATTTCCTTTTCTTCTTCCAGTTTCAACTGCTCCGGATCTTTTTTCTAATATCTTTTGTGCTTTTTCATATGTTTCAGCTGATACTATTGCTTCATGATTATTTTCTATATAATATTTATCTTCTTCGCCCTTATTAACCATTCTTTTATGAGTAATTGGGTCTATTGTAAATGTCTTTCCTTGTAGTACATCGCCTTTGTATTTTTCATTTTTTATAATTCCTCTAATTGTTGACTCTGCCCATTTTTCTCCACCTTTAGGTGGAATAAATCCAGCTTCAGTAAGTTCTCTTGCTATAATTGTAGAACCTGCTCCCTCACAATATCTATTAAAAATTTGTCTTACAATTTCTGCCTCATCTTGTTGTATTTTAATTTCATGGCTATCTTTATCATAATCATATCCCAAGCAATGTTTAAATCCTACAATTTCCCCCCTTTCTTTTTTCATTTTTAATCCTAACTTAACATTTCCTGAAATACTTTCACTTTCTTGTTGAGCAATTGAACTTAATATTGTAAGTAAAAACTCTCCAGACATTTCTAATGTATTTATATTCTCTTTTTCAAATATTACTGCTATCTTTCTCTCTTTCAATTTTCTTACATATTTTAATGTATCAAGTGTATTACGAGCAAATCTTGAAATAGACTTTGTTATTATAACATCAAACTTTCCTTCCATTGCGTCTGTGATCATTCTCATAAATTCATTTCTTTTATAATCTAATGTGCCTGTAATCGCCTCATCCGCATAAATTCCAGCAAATACCCATAGTGAATTAGAATTAATTTTTTCATCATAATATTTTTTTTGAGATTCATAACTATTTATTTGTTCTTCATCTCCTGTACTTACTCTACAATAAGCACATACCCTTAATCTATCAGTTATTACTTTTCCTGTCCTTCTGTCTAACTTTCCATCAATTTTCTTGATTACTTTTACTTGCATATCAATCTCCTAACCCAACTGATATATTTTCCAGTTGATATGTTAACTCTGTTGTAATATTAAGTCAAATCATTTCAAAAAATTTTATATTCTTTTATAATTTTATCTTTTAAATAATAATATGAATTTTCAGTTATAACATTTTTTTCTAATGCTTCTTTTAAAAGATTTAATTCTATTGTACCTTTTATATAGCCATTACTATTATTAGTGTTGTTTACTAATATTTTTACAAGCATTATAAGTTCCTCCTTTAATAACTTTTCCAGTTTATTTTTTTAGGCACATCAAAACCAGTTACTATTCCCTTTTTCAAATAATATGATTTTGTCTTATCATTATATTTATAAATAGAAGAATTCCAATTTCTAAATGCTCGATTGCTAATATTTTTTCCCCCAGATAATTCTCTACTTGCCTGTATATGCATTTGCTTTAATTTTTCATATTCAGTATTCATATTTAATTTTCTTTTATTTTTTATATAGTCAATTGTTTTTTGTCTATGCCTATTTTGTGATAATAGTTTTCTTTTTTCTTTTTCTTCTTTATATCTACTATCTTCTAGCAAAACCTTGCTGACATATTTATTTGAAATTTCTAATGTTTCAGCAATTTCTTTTTGATTATATTTACATTCAAAATATAATTTTTTTATCGCCTCTTGTCTATTCATACACACTCCTAATTAGTAGATTTTTTGCTAACAAATTTTAAATATGAAGAAACTAATAGAGCTTATATTAAAACTCTATTTAATTTCTAAATCTTCCATTGCTTTTTTAAAATTTTGTTCACTTAATTTTTTTACAGTTTTATATCTTTTATTTCTTTCTAATATTTCTATGATCTCTCTAGCAAATATTCCTAAACTGAAAGAGATTATAGAAAAAATCAAATATTTTAGCATTTTATTTTTTCTCCTTTTTCTCTTTCATTATTATATTAGCTAATCTCTTTACTTCTGTATTTCCAAATTTTTCATAAAACATTGTTACTTCTTCTTTTATTGACTTGGCTGTTATGTCTGTATTGCTATTTTTTAATGTATGGAATGCCAACTGTGCATAAGCAGTAATAAGTTCTATTTCCGTTTTAGAATTATTTTTGCTTATTACATCTTTTGTTTTACTAAAATTTTTAGTTTCTTTTAAATTCTTTACTTCTGCAACTTGATTTGTATTTTCTTTTTCATCCATATTGTTACCTCCTTCTAATATTAGGAGTCCTATTTTTTTTATTCGATGTTGCATTTTTTATAATTTTTTTCTATTTTTTGTTAAAGTTTTATAAATCATATATTTTATTTCTTGCATTAAGTCTTCATCAATTCCATTCCTTAGTCTACTCATACTTGTAATTAGTGGATTATAATCATCTAAAATTTTCAATATTTCTACATCATCTAAATTAAAGTTATTAAACATTGTTTTTTCCTCCTAGTAATTTTTTTGTAATCTTTTCTTGTGCCTTATTTCTTATTCTCCATATTGTTGTTCTTTCTACATTCATTTCTTTTGCTATTTGCTTTATACTTTTTTCTTCTTTATATAAAGCAAAAAGCACCATCTTTTCTTTTCCAGACAATGCTTTCGCTACATTATATAATTTTTCATCACAAAAAAGTCTCTCGAATTCAAGAGCGGACTTTAACTCATCGACACATTTATTAAGAACAGCATCAAATAAACTGCTACTTTCCATATCCTCACAAATATCCAAATTGATTTCTTTACTGTTTAAATATTCATAATTATTTTTTATGTATTTTTTTCTAACATTTATAATCAACTTTTTTAAATATGATTTTTCTTCTTTTGATAATTCTTCTTGTAAATAATTTTTTCTTTCCATTTATTATCTCTCCAATTTCTAAAAATTGGACAAATATCTAAAAGAGAAAGAAAAACAAATATTAATTTACTTTTTTCTTATTCTTTATGGTTTACTTTTACATATTTTTATCACTCCTAACAAATAATCTTTAATTGATATAAAAAATCTCTTGTACTTTATTATTTTTTCTAATGTATTATTTTTCTAACTCTTAAAGACTATTTGTCCTATTGGAGATTATACTTATTAATATTAATCCATTGTAAAAACGGCGATAAATGGCTAATAAACGGCGAAAAATGGTTAAAATTATTCTTAATCAGTTATATTTTTAGTTTTATTTGTAAAAATCTTCCATTTTATATTGTGTTTACATAATTTAAGTGATATAATATTGTTGATTTATAAAATTGTTAGGAGAAGTTATCATGGTAAAGATTCTTGCAGTCATTCAAAATATTGAGCAAAATTCTCAACTTTGCCAATACCTTACACAAGATAACAATATTGATTTTAAAATTACTAGTGATGAAGTTTCTGTTTTGAAACAGTATTATGATTTTAGACCTGACCTTTTTATATTGGACACCAGTTTTAAAAATATAAAATATAGTGATGTAATCAACGAGCTTTCATTAGATGATACTGAACAATTTAAATGTAATACTATATTACTTTATAACTCTACTGCTGAATTATTAAATCTTGCAAATTGGTCTAAAATATATAAAATATTTTTAAAACCTACAGATTATAAAAATATTTTAAAAGCTATATATGAAATGTCTAATTACACTTTAGAAAGAAAAATTGATAGGCTATTTTTAAAGTTACATATTCCATTAGAAAGTAGCCCTTCAAATCGTGTTAGAAAAACATTAATTAAATGTTGTAATTCGCCTAATTTACTTGGCAATTTAAACACTTTATTTAATACAGTTGGCAAGGAACTTGGAACAACCGGTGAAGGTATTCGTTCTTCTTTTAGAACTGCATTAAAGCCTTTAAATGAATTTAAAGATAAAGAAGATTTGCCTTTTGCAATTTATAAATTCTTTCCAAAAGGCGAAGAAGTTACCCCAAAATTATTTTTAGATATTAGCATATATTATTTGAAAAACACAAAAAAATAACAGATAAGTTTTAGTATGATCAAAAACTTATCTGTTATTTTTTATTTATTATTTTTATAATCATTATATTGATTAATAATATCCACTACACTATTACTTATGTTATCTGAACTTGATATTACTGAATTTAACTTTCTTCCTATAATATCATACATCTCATCTATTTCATTTTCTTGTACCTTATTATCTATTATCATATTGAATATAGGAATATTATTTTCTAATTTTTCTTTTGAAGATTTTACAAGATCTAATCCGTTCATATTATCCATAGCATATTTTGTAAATATCATTTCTGGTTTTAAATCTACAATTTTATGATATGTTTCTGTTCCATCTTTTGCTGTACCAACTATATCAACAAAATCAAGTTTTTTTATTGCATCAACTATCTTGTTTGTTATATTTATATCATTATGTGCAATTAAAGTTCTAATTTTTCCATTTGAATATATTTTATCAAAATCTATTATTTCTTCTTTTAAAGCATTTCCAAAATAATGATCCTTTCCATTTTGTGTTTGAATTATATCTGCATTTGGAACAATTACTATACTTTTTTCAAATTCACTTTGTTTTTTATATTCTACAGTTTTGATATTCTCAAATTTTCTTAATCTTTTTACACTATTTTCTAATTCTTTTTCTTCTATTTCAAATAGTTTTTCATTTTTTTCTGCCCTTTCTCTAATAGGCATAAACTTCAAAAATTTCCATTTTTCTATTTGATAGTTATTTAAAAATTCTCCTAATTCATCTAATTTATCAACATTAAGCCTGCTAACAACCGTGTTTATTCTTACTTTTATATTCTTGTTTTTAGTTTTTTCTAAAAGATTTTTTATAATATCTAAATGATTATTTTCTTTACCTAATGCTAAATTGATATCATTTTCAATTGAATCAATAGATAAATTGATTTCATCAAGTGTATTTAAAATATCTTCTACATATTCGTTATCGTTCTTTGATAAGTAAATTCCGTTCGTTACTAATTTATTATATAATCCTCTTTCTTTTGATTCTCTCATTAATTCATTTACTCTTGGATATAATACCGCTTCTCCACCAGTCCAAGTAATATGGTTTATCCCACTTGCAATTAAATGATTTAATACTCTTTCATTTTCTTCAAAAGATAGATTTGGTATATTGTTAAATCCAAAACAATATTTACAGCCTTGATTACATTTAGTTGTTATTTTCCAACAAACTTTTTTCTTAATCATATACATCCTCTTTTCATATATAAAATCTCTTTTTACACATTTATATTATATATGAAAAGCAATTGGAAAACTATTCCTAATATTTGAATATCGCTTAAAAATCATTGAAAGCAAAAAACATCCTATTTCTAGGACATTTTTACTTTATATATTTTTTAAATATTCTTTAATAAATTTTTTATCTACCTTTGTCAATTCACCTTTTAGATAAATTAAATTTAGTTTTAGGCTTGGTAATTCTATCGGCAGTTCAACTTCATATAATTCTTTATTGTTTAATTCATTTTTTACAGCCTCTTTTATAACATATGCTATTCCCATATTTTTCTTAACTGCTTCAACTCTTACCTCAGTTGCATCACACATTATATCAGCATTAATATTAACATTGTATTCTTTTAAAAGTTCCTTTAATCGTTTTGTTGCTTTTGTATTTTCAAGGTTTAAAATACAATTTAATTTTTCAATTTCTTTTATATCTGCAATTTTTAGTGGTGCTTTTGAAACAAATATATTATTAATTTTTAATAGTTCTTCTATTTCAATATTGCTATTTTCAATCTCTGTATCTATTATCGCAAAATCAATCTCATGATTTTGTAATAAACTCATCATCTTATTTATATCAACTTCACATATTATTTTTATATTAAGATCTGGATAATCCTTCTTAACTTTTTCTATTTTTTCCATTAGTAAATAACTTGTAAAATGCGATGGGCATCCTATTTTTATGCAACCACTTGATATATCATTCTTATCCTTTGCTAATTTTTCTGCAAAATCAAATCCTGATATTGATTTATTTACTATTTCATATAATTCTTTACCATCTTCTGTTAGAGTTACACCTTTGTTTTCCCTATTAAATAGTTTTAAATTTAATTGTTCCTCTAAATTTGCTATTTGTGTACTAACATTAGCGACTGATAAATCTAATTTTTCTGCTGCTTCTGAATAACTTTTTGACTGTGCAACTTTGCAAAAAATTTTATACAAATTCAAGTTTATATTTGACATACAATCACGCTCCTATAAAATCTTTCTTAATTCTATTTCAGCTTTTTTTATAAAATAATCATTTGTATTTACTGGAAGATTTAATCTTTCCAACTCTTGTTTTATTTTATCTATTGTATCTAATTGTTCATTTTCTTCAATCTCAATTAGCTTATCACCATTTAGTACATCTTTTATACATATTTGCAACTCGTTTTTCTTATAAAGATAATCAAATTCCTTAATTTGCATAATTGCTTTATAATCAATTGCTTCTAAAAATTTTTTTCCGTCATTTGAATCTATAATTTTACAATCAACTTTACTTTGTTTTACTATATTTCCTTCTTGATCAATTTCTTTTTTCTTATATGTTAGTTTACTTTCCCTATATTTGTTTGGAATATATCCTTCAACATTTCGTAAAATTATTGCTTTACTTAATATATCTCGTTCTGACATATTCTTTATATTAATTGTATTCGGTATATAATAAATATCGTCCAGTAAATATCTTTCTACAAATTGAAATCCTTTGCTTTCTAATATTTTGCATATTTCTTCTACAGTACATTTTAATTTGACTGTTATTTCATTACTCAACTTCATATATCTCCTTTACAGTATCACTCTTAAATTATAACATATTATGTAAATTTTGTAAAGTTTTAACCCCGTCTCTTTTTCTCCTTTGTCCCTTAATATATTGCTTTTTATAAAACAAAAAAGATTAGCACTATGCTAACCTACTTTTCCTCTTTTAAAAAGTCATCTAACTTTTTATCAAATAAAATACTAAATTTAATCAACAATTTTAATGAGCATGTTTTTACTTCATCATTTAGTGATTCAATTCTTCTTAAATAATCGTGGGACATATCCAATATTTCTGCTACTTCCATTAATGACATTCCACTTTCTTTTCTATACTTTTTTATATTTTTGTATATAATAGGCATATAATCTTTTGATAATAATGCCTTTAACTTTTCGTTATTCTCCATTTAAAACACCTCTTAACAAACTTATTTTTCCATAAATTAGATAAAAAATATGTAACTTATTTGTCCCATTTAGTGTTTTATGGTATAATACTGAATAGTAATAAAAAAGTGGCGATTTTTGACAAGTTTTGTCGATTGTATTGATTATTTGTAAAAAAGTATTACTATATACTTATAGCAATTACTTTTTTCGATGAATATCGACTCTTGGCTCTAGTTTATTTGCTTTTGGATTGGCAATAAAAAGCAAATAAGGATCTACATCAAGTGCTTTTGCTATATTTTCAATAGTAGGAATTGATGGACTGTATTTTCCTTGTTCAATATCTGATATATAATGTGTACTTAAGCCAGATAACTCCCCTAATCTTTCTTGAGAATAGTTTTGCATAAATCTATAATATTTTACATTTTTGCGAAAAATATCTATTAACTTCATTATATATCACCACACTTTCTAATACCATTCTTTTTAGTATGGTATAATTTTGTAGCAATATTCACAATGAAGTATATAGCCCAAACATTTTTCTATTGTAATGAAATACTTAAAAAATCCCAGTATTTTTATTAAAATTTATAGAAAGGAATTCATGAAAAATGTTGTATTTTTTTATTGGTCTTAGTATTGTATTTTTTGTGCTTATCATCATATTATTTTATAAAATAAATACCTATAATAATAAATTGACTAAACTAAATAACGCTATTTCACAAAAGGAAAGTAAGATTTCTTTTCTTAATAATGAAATTACAAGGATAAAAAATTCAGCACAAATATTAGAAGAAACAGAATTTGAATCTTTAAAACTAAATCCTTTTAAATTCTCTGAAATTCCAGAAAAATATAATGGAAAATTTGAAGGTAAAAAAGCTTTAATTGGTAATTATGATAGTTTTTCTTCAAAACTAACTCGCACAATGTTAATGAATTTTGGAATTTCAGCAGATATTGTTACTACAGGTATTGATGTATATGATAGAATAAAAAATGGTTGTAAATATGATATTATTTTTACAAACAATATTTATCAAAAAGGTTATGGTGGTCCGGAATTATTGCAGAAATTAAGAAATCTTAATAATTTTAATACTCCAGTAGTTATACATACAATTACTAAAAATGCTAGAAAACATTTTGTTGATGATTTAGGTTTTGATGATTATTTAGAAAAGCCTATAAAATATTCTGAACTTGAAAAAGTTTTAGATAAGTTTTTAAAAAATTAGTTCTTGTAAAAAAACTTGCTCTGTTTCAAGCAGAGCAGGTCTTTTTATGATTTTAATAACTTCTTTTTGATTATAAAAATTTTTCTTGATAGCATTGTTTTATTATTTCATTCTTTTCTTCCTCAGTTAATTCTCTCTTAAATTCTTTTATTTTTAAATTTATTTTATCAACAACATTTTCCATTGTTTTATCTAATTTAGGAGTTGAATATATTTGTTGATCTAACACAATCCTCTTCTCTATCTTTTCTTCCCTATTCATAAAATAATAAACTGCTAAACTAATTCCTAATACTATACCTAATGCAAAATATGTGTATTGATTCATTTCATTTTCCTCTCATTCTTTAAAAGCTATCATATATTCATTAATTTCTACTTTTCTTTTGGCATTTTGATATTCAAATTCTGCATTTGTAAAATAAACTTTATATCCTTTGTTTTCAAAATAATCTCTACTTATTCTTAATACCTCATCAATTTCTTCTTCTGACAAGTTGTCTTTTACTTTTAGCTCATAATATGAATATCTTATATAATCTTCGTTTTCTTTTTCTTTGCTTTTAATTAGACTAATAGTAAATCTTTTTAATTCTGTTTCTGTCATTTGTTTCACTTCCTAAAATTTGTTTTCTATTGATTTTACCACACTTTTTGAAAAATTACATTAGTTTTTAGAAATTTTTATTCTAATAAAGAGCCTACATTTTCATATAGACTCTCGAAAATAAAAGGGGATGTGTGCTAATTGTAGTTAAACAATTAGCACTATAATTATTGCTCCAATATTTTATCTGCCTCACTTTGTGTAAGATATTTATATTCTATCATTTTATTTATTACCTGTTTCTGTCTTTGTTTTGCAAGTTCTGGATTCTTGGTTAGAGAATATACTGATGGTGCATTAGGTATTCCTGCAAGCATAATTGCTTCATAATCTGTCATTTTTTTTGGTTCTTTTCCAAAATATTTTCTACTTGCTTCTTTTACTGTATAACACCCCTCTCCAAAATAGCTTGTATTCAAATATAATTCCAGTATTTCATCTTTATTATAGTTCTTTTCTATTTCAAAAGACATAAATACTTCAGCAATTTTTCTTGTTATTTTCTTTTCTTGTGTAAAATAGATATTTTTTGATAATTGTTGTGTAATAGTACTTCCACCTTCTACAAAGCTCATTGCTTTTATATCATTTATAGTGGCTCTACCAATTGCTATTATATCTATTCCATTATGTTTATAAAATCTATGATCTTCAACCGAAATTACTGCTTTTATATATATTTCTGGTACTTCTTCAATTTTAGTATAGTTTTCTTTTTCTTTAATAGTTTCTACTTTTTCTGTAAGAGGTATTTTAGAAATTGCATCCTTATACATATCATATCCATTACCTACTACTAATAATCCTATACTTATTAAAAATACTATTGCTACAAATATTATATTTTTTATTACTTTCATTTCAACCACCTCTTTTTTTGTGGCATTACTTATTTTGTATAATTTGTTTGAACTTTTTTAGGAAGTTCATCATATTGCACTTCTTCCCAAGAATGTACTCCTAGAGTTTTTACTTCTAACTTTAGAAAAGCATCTTCTTTTAGTTCTCTACTTGTTTTAAATTTTAATTCTTTTTTCTTTCCTTTTTCATTATAGCACTCTAAAGTATATTTATATTTCATATCATCTGTACTAGATAGTTTTTCTATTTTAGTATTGTCTATTTGAGTAAAGTAAGCTGATTCATAATTTTCAAAAAAGTACAATATTGCTACACAAATTGCTATTGCTACAACTACTGCTATAATCATAGGTATTTTTTCTTTTAAACTTTCCATATCATTTTCTCCTATTCTGATATAATATCAATATTTCCTTTGAAATTATCTAATTTTATAGTTAAATAATAGCTCACACCTTCAATATAAATATTATCTTCATATTCTCCTGTATCATCTATTAAAGTTTTTTCATTATCTCCTAGTTTAGCAATTACATTGATGTTACCACTTTGTTTTTCTACTTTTATTTTTAATCTTATATGATCTCCATTTTTTCGGTTTAATGCTGTTCCTCCAAATATAGCTTCTTCGGATGTTATATTATCATATTCTGCTTTATATGTTCCAATATATTTGTCTGTTCCAAAACTTCTTTTTCCTTGCAAATCTTTCTCTTTCGATATCCCTGCAAAATCAAAACTTTGTAAAAATGTGTTATAAGTATTTATAAATTCATCTTTTGTAAAATCCCAATCACTTGCTGCAATAGATGAAACAATAATTATTATGAAAGCTATTATTCCTATTATAATTAACTTAAAGAATCCGAATATAAACATGAACTATTCCTCCTCTTTGATGATATTTTTACTTCCAAAATATGTTGCTAGAAAATATGCACCATATATCACTCCAATAATTACTACTGTTGCAACTATTGATGGTAATAAATCTTCTGAACTTGCTAATCCTTCCATCATTGTCATCGCAAATTGTATTCCAAATATTGAATGAATAATTGCAAGTATTAGTGGTAGTCCAAAGAATATACCAATTTGTCTAAATAATGCTTTATTAATCATTTTTTCATCACAACCTATTTCCCTTAAAATTGTATATCTTTGCTTATTATCTGAGCTTTCTGTTAATTGTTTTAATGCTAAAATAGCTGCACTTGCAATCAAGAATATTATTCCTAAATAAATTGCTATAAATGTTACAATTGTTGCAATTCCTATGCTTGCTTCCATAAGAGATATTTTGGTTACTCCATCTACATCAATTCCTTTGTTTGTTAAATTTTGAACAAGTATAGAATCATTACTTGTAAATATCTTTTCTATTTCTTGTCTTTTTTCATCTGTTTGTGCATTATAATTTGCAACTAATAATTGTTGCACTTTCATATCATCAGTTAAATTACAACTATCTGGAACTAAAATAATTCCTGTATTTACATGACTTGTATTCATCATAATAAAACCACTTTTACATTCATTATATTTTGACTTATATTCTTTTCCTGCAATCTCCAATATATTTTCATCTGCTAGTACTCTATCTCTTATAGTTCCAATTCCATCAAAATCACAAAGTACAATATATTCATTATCTTTCAATTCATATTGTTCTATTCCATAAAGTGAAGCAATTTTGTTATAATCAGATATTTTTATTATCATTTCTGCTGTTTCATAGCGTAAACTTGGAAATTGTGCTCTTGTTTCTTCAATTTTATCTCCTAAAAAATCTTCCCAAGTCAAATCCTTTGTAGCATAAATAGGTATTTCTACTACATCTTTAATTAATGTCATATCAAATCCATTATTTTTTAATGTTTCTGTAATTGGTATTTTTGAATCTTTTCTTGCTTCAGGAGTTGATATTATTTCTTTGCCATAAGTTCCATATTGTAAATATTTTTCTGATAAATTAGCTGTTTTATATAAATTTATATCTACAGGCGTCATTTCTACTAATTCTCTTTGCATTGTATTTCTCAATGATAAACTAGATGATAGTATTGAAATTGTCATAAACAACATTAAGCAAATAACACTCATACTTATAACTGTTGTATTGATTTTGCTGTTGATTTGTCTTAATACAAACATATTTGTTCCTTTTAAATAGATATTTTTTATCGATTGTACTACTCTTAATATAAAACCAGATAAAGACCAAAATACCAAGATTGTTCCAGTAATTCCCATTAATATTGGTGGTAATAATTTATCTGCTGTAGTTAATGAGTGAACATCTCCTGTTACTTTCCAATAAGCATATCCTAACAAGCAACTTGCTCCAATAAATACAATTATAGAAATAATAGGATTTTTTATTTTTACTTTTTCATTTTTCTTTGTAGCATTTAATAAATTTATCAATTTATATCTTGAAACTGTCATTGTATTAAAGAACATAACTGCTATATACATAACTGCAAAATATACACAAGTCTTTATACAAGCTGTTTTTGAAAAGACAAATTGAAAATTACTCATATCTGCCTCAAACATTTTTGCTACTAATACAGACATAAATTGTGATGCAAATATTCCTATAACAAGTCCAACTATAAGTGAAATAATGCCTACAAATATTGTTTCTAGTATTATAATTTTAGATATTTGCCTCTTTCCCATTCCAAGTGTCATATATATACCAAATTCTTTTTTCCTTCGGTTAATTAAGAAATTATTTGCATATACGATAAGCAATCCTAATACTACTGCTACAAATACCGATACATATCCTAACATACTTATCATAATTTTGATGATGTCCCTTGTTGAATTAGATACTTGTAACATTGCTTCTTGACTATCTAATGAGTTAAACATATAGAATATTGCAACTCCTAACACTAATGTTAAAAAATATATCGCATAATCCTTAAAGCTCTTTTTCATATTTTTAATTGATAACTTAAATAACATCGTTCAAATCACCTCCAAGAAGTGTTTGCACCTCAATTATCTTCTCAAAGAATTGTTTTCTTGTATCATTTCCTTTAACTAATTCATTAAAGATTTTTCCGTCTTTTATAAATATAATTCTATCTGCATAACTTGCTGTAAAAGCATCGTGTGTTACCATTAAAATAGTTGCATTTAATTTTTGATGTAAGTAATCAAATGTCATCAATAATTGTTTTGCTGATTTACTATCTAATGCACCTGTTGGCTCGTCTGCTAATACTATTTTAGGATTTGTTATTATTGCTCTTGCAGCTGCACATCTTTGTTTTTGCCCTCCAGATACTTGATATGGGTATTTATTCATTATTCCTGAAATATCTAACTTTTTAGCTATTTCGTGAACTCTATTGTTAATTTCAGTAGCATTTACTTTTTGAATTGTTAATGCTAAAGCTATATTTTCATAAATTGTTAATGTATCTAATAAATTAAAGTCTTGAAATATAAAGCCTAGTTCCTCTCTCCTAAATTTGTTTAATTTATTTCCTTTAAGCTTTGTAATATCTTCTCCGTTTATAATGATATGTCCTGCTGTTACTCTATCAATAGTAGATACACAATTCAAAAGTGTAGTTTTACCAGAGCCACTTGCTCCCATAATTCCTACAAACTCTCCATTTTTTACATTAAAGCTAATATTGTCTATTGCTTTTGTTAAATTAGATTTGTTTCCATAGTATTTTTCTATGTTTTTAACCTCTAATACATTTTCCATCTAAAAAACTCCTTTCAATTCTTTGTATATCTACATTATAAATTCATTTTAAAATAGTTGCCATCGATTTATCTTACAATAACATTACATTTTTTGTAAGATTTCTCATTTATAAAAATAAGTCCATAACTAATATGGACTTACAAATTCATAAAACTACTTTTAGGGAATATAATTCTTACTTCTGTTCCTATATCTTTTTCTGAATTTAATTCTATTCCTAATCCTAATTTGTTGCATAATTTCTTACATAGATATAACCCAATACCAGTAGATTTCTTGTTTATTGTTCTCCCATTTTCTCCTGTAAACCCTTTTTCAAAAACTCTTGTTATTTCTCCTTTTTTTATTCCAATTCCATTATCTTTTATATATAAAACAACATTTTCTCTTTTTGAAATAGCATATATTTCTATCTTTCTATCTTTAATTTTTGAATACTTAATTGCATTTTGTATAATCTGATTTATTATAAAAACTGCCCATTTGCTATCTGTATATACTTCTCGTTCCAAATCGTGTAATTCTATACTTGTCTTACTTGAAAGTAATGCACTTTTATTTTTCAAAATTGCTCCATTTACTATTTCTTGCAAATTTGATTTTGTAACAACATAGTCTTTGTTAGCGGTATTACTTCTAGCATAAAACAATGCTTGTTCTGTATAATTTTCTATTTCATCTAATTCTTCATCAATGCTTTTAGTTATCTCATTTTTATTATTTTCAATAATTAATTTAGATGTAGCAATTGGTATTTTTATTTCGTGAATCCATAATTCTATATATTCCTTATAATCTTCTTGTAATCTCTTATAAGTATTTACATTTTCTAGCATAGATTTGCCAGCTTCTTGCATAGATTTTTTTAATATTTTACCCTCAAGAAAATCTGGAGTATTTATTATTTCTGATATTAAGTATTTATCGCCTAATTCATCTAAATTACTTTTTAATTCATTATAAAAATTCTTCTTTTTTCTATATTCAATAGTAATATCAATACCAATTATTATAATCGGACATATTGCAATATAAATCCTTGTAAATATTCCAATTTGTGTATAAGGCAATAATAATATTTCTGAACTTACTATTACAAATAATACTAAAAAAATCAATAATATTTTCTCTTTTATAAATTCTCCAAACTTCATTTTAATATATACCCTTGTCCCCTTCTTGTTTCAATTTGATTTATTATTCCTAGTTCTTCTAGTTTTGTCCTTAGTCTTTTAATATTAACATTTAAAGTATTATCATCGACAAATTCTTCACTTTCCCATAAGTAGTCCATTATTTCATCTCTTGATATTACTTGTTGTCTATGTAATACTAAATATTCTAATATTTTATATTCATTTTTTGTTAATTCTATTTTCTTATCTTCTTTTTCTATAATTCTTCCTGCTGTATTTAATATAAAGCTCCCACAGTCTATTTTATCTGGATTATTTCCTGCATTTTGATTTCTTTTTAATAGTCCAACTATTTTTGCAAGTAATATTTGAATATTATATGGTTTTGTTACATATTGATCTGCACCATAATTTAGTGATAGTAATTCATCCATTTCATTATCTCTGCTTGTTACCATTATAATCGGTACATTAGATGTTTTTCTTATTTCTTTACAAATAAATTCTCCATCTGTATATGGTAAGTTTATATCAATTAATAATAAGTCTGCTTTTATTTCTAATATGTCTGCCACTGCATTGTCAAATTTTTTTAAGCTTGTTGCTATAAATCCATTTCTGTTTAAAAATGTTTCTAATTCTTCTCTTAATTTTTCGTCATCTTCTATTATTAGTATTTTTTGCATTTTACTAACCTCCATTAGCATTATATCATATTTTGTTTAATATGTATCTTACATTTCTTGTAAGATTTCTATAAAAAATAAGATTAGTTATGTTTCAAACTAATCTAACTAACAGCCTATAATTTATTTTTCACCTTATAATATTATTTTTTCAATTCAATTTGAAATTCTATAAATTCATCATTACTTTTTGCACAAATTTTTCCATTATGTAATTCTATTATTTCTTTTGTAATAGCAAGTCCTAATCCAGCTCCACCATTATTTGTTTGTCTTGATTCATCTGCTCTATAAAATTTATCAAATATTCTTTCCAGTTTATATTCAGGAATTGTAGCTCCTTTATTTTTAAATGTAATTTCAATATTTTCTTCATTTTCTATCATATTTATTGTAATAGTAGTATTTTCATAGCTATAGCTAATTGCATTTTTCAGCAAATTTCCAAAAGCTCTTGCCAATTTATCTCCATCGGCATTATACATTAAAATATTAGGTTTAGTTATATTCAATTTTAAATTTCTTTCTTCTAACATTGGGTAAAATTCTTCTACTAATTGGTCTAATAGCATTACCAAATCAATATTTGTTTTATTTAGAGGTATATCATTCAAATTATATCTGGTAATTTCAAAAAATTGATTAGTAAGTTCTTCAACTCTTAAAGCTTTATCAAGTGCTATTTTTATATACTTATTTTGTAATTTTTTTGATATTTCTTGTTCTTCATTTAATAACGATAAATATCCTATTACTGACGTAAGCGGTGTTTTTAAGTCATGTGCCATATACATAATTAAATCATTTTTCTTTTGTTCAGCTTCTTTTGCTCTTTTTGTACTTAAAATATACTCATATTTAATTTTATTTAATTTTTCTGAAAATCTTGTCATCTCATTTGGTAATTCTATGTTTTGAGTTTCTTCATTTAAAATGTTATCAAATGATTTATATAATTTTTCTATATTATCAACTTTTTTAGAAAAAAATCGATATAAAGCAATTACTAAAATAATTATCATATAAAATAAAAAAATAGGTTCTTTATTATAAACACACCACTCATATAAATTATAATTAAACCTATACAAAGTATTTCCTAAAAAGTTTCCTAAAAGATTATCTAAAACTACAATGTAAAAAATTACTGCTACAATGTAGTAGATGATAATTCTAAGGATCAGACTACCTATCAATTTCATTTTTTCATTAAACAATTCTTTATTTTTCAATTTTATATCCAACTCCCCATACTGTTTTTATAAATTTTGGTTTTTTTGTGTCTTCATTTAATTTTTCTCGTATTCTCCTTATATGTACCATTACCGTATTATTATTTTCTAAATATTTTTCTTTCCATACTTTTTCAAATAATTCTTCTGAACTTACTACATTTCCTCTTTTTTGTGCCAAATATAATAATATATCAAATTCCATAGGTGTTAATTCAACTTGTTTATCGTATAATTTACAAATGTGTTTGTCTTGATCTATTTCTAATCCATTTATATAGATAATATTTTCTTCATTTTTTTCGTTATATTTTGTATATCTTCTATAGGCGGACTTTACTCTTGCAATTAATTCCAATGGATTAAATGGTTTTGTAATATAGTCATCTGCTCCCAAAGTTAAGCCTTGTATTTTATCTTTATCTTCAATTTTGGCAGTTAGCATTATTACTGGAAAGTTTAGTCCTTTATCTCTTATCATTTTACATATTTCAAATCCATCTACATCTTTTATCATTACATCTAAAATTGCAAAATCTAATTTTTGATTTTCGATACATTTTATTGCTTCTTTAGAATCATAAAATTTAAAAACATTATAGTTTTCATTCTTCAGATAAACTTCCACCAAATCTGCAATTTCTTTTTCATCATCTAATACTAAAATATTCATTTTCTTCCTCATTTCTGTTTCAATATTTTATCATATTTTTTTAATATTTCCAACACTCTTATTGCTTTTAAGGAAATGTTAAGATTTATTTAATTATTTCTTAAAACTTATTTTTATTCTGAGTTTTATACTAGAAATATATTAAAAGAAAAAGGAGAAAGTCAAATGAAGAAAAGAAAAATATTAATGTTATTAATAATAATTTTAGGAATGTTTATATTTTTTAGAAATATCTCGTTTAATAATATCTCTTATAGATTAAATAAATTTGTTTCTAAAATAACTAATACTTCGGAATATAAAACAATAAAGCAAGATATAAATAAAAATTATTCTGGAATTGGTCAAGAAAAAGTAAAAAATAAAGATGGTTATTTTACTACATTTACTACTATTGAAAATCATAAAAAAACTTATATTGAATATAAACAAAATGCTGATTCTTCTTGGAGTAATAATCAATATTGGGGTGGTACTATGGCAGAAAATGGCTGTGGCATTACTGCACTTGCAACTATTTTAAGTGGATATAATAAAAATTATACTCCAGAAGATCTTAGACAACAATATTATCCTAAATTAAATTATGACATACTTTCAAAAGAGTTATCTAATACATTTAATATTAAAAATACAGATTTTTACTATGATAGTGTTCATTTATCTAAAGAAAAATTGCAAGAGCATTTAGAAACAAACCGACCTATTTTAGTTTGTGTATGGAATCAGCCTCATGATAATCGCTGGACAACGAGCTCACATTATATGGTTTTACTGGCAACAGATGATAATGATATGGTTTATATTTCTAATCCTAATGGTGGAAAAAATGATAGTAAAAGTTCAGGTTGGTACAAATCCAAAGAGATAACTCCTTATATCGCAAAAGCTTTATATATAGAAAGTTATAATTAAAAGACAGCAAAAAGCTGTCTTTATTCGTATTTTTCATAATTATAATAATTTATTTTTCTCTATAAAAAATCA
>OCHJ01000653.1_pt1 | contig 38714 bp, 21 predicted proteins | sample 1538381 | NCBI WGS metagenome assembly OCHJ01 (sample SAMN04571688, study PRJEB22368) | human gut metagenome | biome: human gut; material: stool | host: Homo sapiens | place: Luxembourg | collected 2012-06-29 | reverse complement strand
GAAAGTGAGTATGATGTCCATATTTTTTGTGTTGCACTTGATATTATAATCTACCCAATCCCCACCGTCACGGCTCGGAATAGTTTCAGAATCGTAAAGGCAGGACTATCTTCAAAACTTCTAAGCAATCACAATCCCTCCGTCTTGCTACAGATAAGGTTGAGAGGATATTAAAGATACTTGAATCGCAGAGCATGACAATTTAAGATAAGAAGTAGCCTTGTCGCAAGCCACCTCCCTTTGACAAGGGAGGCAAGAATGTGGTGCTTTTCAAGGGATAGTGAGGTTTTGAGAAGGGTTGGTGCGAGCAAGGGGTTATCGTTCTTTTACAATGGTCGTGGGGATAGATAGGTTCGGTGCAACGGGAGGGGCAAGCAAGGCAAGGATGCCTGAAATGAACGCCCAAAGGCTTTGCAGGACGCAAAGCCAACAGAGCGTTCATAAAGAGGCAAGGATGCCTGAAATGAACGCCCAAAGGCTTTGCAGGACGCAAAGCCAACAGAGCGTTCATAAAGAGGCAAGGATGCCTTAAACGTGTGTGCCCAGAGGCTTTAAGCACGGATGCTTACAAGTGGTCGCAAAAAGTCGGTATGCAAGGATGCATAAAGTCAGTCACACTTAGTCGCTGCAGGACGCAGCGACACTGATGGCTGACGAGGCAGTGACGCACCGACCGCAAACGACCACGATTGCAATGGACGCAAAGCCAACTAAGCACACACAGACCCTCGCCCTACGAAAAGCGAGATGTGATAGTTTAAATGCAAAACCGTATAAGCACACACAGACGATTGCAGTACGAAAAGCGAGATGTGATAGTTTAAATGCAAAACCGTATAAGCACACACAGACGATTGCAGTACGAAAAGCGAGTGTGATAGTGCGGTTTTGGAAGGGGTGATGGAGTGACAATCCCTCCGGTAGTCGCCCGAATTTTTTCGGGCGACAGCACCTCACCTTTGACAAGGGAGGCAAGTTTAGTGCGAGGCGAGGGATAGTGCGGTTTTGGAAGGGTGGTGGAGTGACAATCCCTCCGGTAGTCGCCCGAATTTTTTCGGGCGACAGCACCTCACCTTTGACAAGGGAGGCAAGTTTAGTGCGAGGCGAGGGATAGTGCGGTTTTGGAAGGGTGGTGGAGTGACAATCCCTCCGTCTTGACGGCAGAAGAGTTTGTAGCATAAAAAGGGTGGGTATATCGCAAGTAAAACGCAACAAAGCAAAAGTTTGTGCCTTGCCGCCAATCCACCTCCCTTTGACAAGGGAGGCAAGTTTAGTGTGGGGCGATGGTGCGTTGTCCTTTTGCAATGGTTGTAAGGGCGGAGAGGTTTGGTGCAACGGGAGGCAATCCCTCCGGTAGTCGCCCGAATTTTTTCGGGCGACAGCACCTCACCTTTGACAAGGGAGGCAAGTGTGGTGGCGATTTTTGAGGGATAGTGCGGATGTGAAAGCAAGCATATCGGTGCATATAGATGTTGGCATTACGAAAAGCGGGTGGGATAGTGCGGTTTTTGAAAGATTAATGTCAGTGCAGTTGTAACGGTATACTCACGAAAATATTAATGCCTTGTCGGTACGGAAGCAGTTTTAGGCGGTGTTGCTCACGGAACAGTCCGAGAACGTTTTACCATAAATCTTTTGTCTGACGGCAAAATACGGCGTACTGCCGTGTCGGTTTACACCGACTTGATTTTATGGTATAATTATAGTGACAACTTAAACGGAGGTGGGATCATGACAGATACAGAAATCAGCAGATATATGGCACTGCTCTTAAGGCATAAGCCCGAAATTGCAGGACTTGTACTTGATAAACAGGGCTGGGCGGACGTTGATATGCTTCTGAAATGTATAAGCGAAAATATGGAGCCGGTGAGCTTTGAGCGGTTGTGCGAAATCGTGAAAAACGACAGCAAGCAGAGATATTCGTTTAACGAGGATAAAAGCCGTATCAGAGCGAATCAGGGTCATTCGGTAAATGTTGACGTAGGGCTGAAGGCTGCTGTGCCGCCGGAATATCTTTATCATGGCACTGCGACAAGATTTGTCGAATCTATTGACAGCGGCGGAATTATCCGCAAAACAAGGCTTTATGTTCATCTGTCAAGAGATACCGAAACCGCAACGCAGGTTGGTATGCGGCACGGCAAGCCGTTCATATACCGTGTAAGGAGCGGAGAGATGGCAAGGGACGGATATGTGTTTTATCTGTCTGAAAACGGCGTATGGTTGACGGAAAACGTGCCTGTGAAGTACCTTGAAAAAACGTGGCAGGATGACACTTGACTTTTTTGAAAACCGGTGGTACAATATTAAGGCAATACCGCACAAAGACCATATTTTGTATTTTGTGTGCATATTGCTTGCATATTTTCCGTCATCTTGCACAATTCGTCCTTGCAAGGCGTCAGCCTTGCTGTGTCCTCATTGTACAATCTGACGAAAAATCTGACTTCACAATATGCACACAATCTTTGTGCGGTATTGCCTTAAAAGACTGAATAGGGGAGCTTTTTGCTGAGAGGAAGTTCGGCTTCGACCCTTGACCTGATGCGGATAATGCCGCCGTAGGAATTTCACGATATTTCTATAGCTTGTATTATCCCCGACTGTATTCAGCCGGGGAATTTTTACGTTAAAGCAGGTATTCGGTTAAATTTATTTAACGGAGGTTTTTCAAATGAAAAACGAAAAGGTACTTACACTTGTTGAGGGAGCGGTGATGGTTGCGCTTGCGACCGTGCTTAGCTTTGTCAAGATCGTTCATCTGCCGTGGGGCGGATCGGTCACGCTGCTGTCGATGCTCCCGATAATTGTCTTCAGCGTCAAAAGAGGTGTGGCAAGCGGTCTTGCGGCATCGTTTGTATTTGCCCTGATACAGTTCATTCAGGGCTGTGCGGACGGGCTATTCGGCTGGGGGCTTACTCCTGTGGCGCTTGTGGCGTGCATATTCATCGACTATATTTTTGCATTTACGGTGCTGGGGCTTGCGGGAATTTTCAAAAAATACGGAATGCCCGGAGTGATAGGCGGAAGCGTTATGGCTATGGGTCTGCGCCTTGTGTGCCATTATATAAGCGGAGTGCTGATATTCGGCTCATTCGGAGAGCTGTGGAACGGCTTTACCGTAAACGAGCCTTGCCTTTACAGTCTGCTTTATAACGGGGCGTATATGCTGCCGGAGATAGTGTTTACTGTTATCGGAGCGGTTGTATTGATGAGTGTTCCGCAGACGAAAAGGTTGATTTTCAAAAACGTATAAGAGAATGAAAAACCACCGTTGCATGTATGCAACGGTGGTTTCAGACTGTCGATAAACCTATATAATTTTTGAAAATGGGGTTTGGGGCGTAGCCCCAAGCGGGGTGAGGGCGGCAGCCCCACACTCAGCCCCGGCACGGACGCCGGGCGGGTATGCCCAAAGGCTCTGCACGATGCAGAGCCAACCAAGCATACACTGCCTTTCACCGAGGGGAAGGGGTTTGGGGATAGGGATAGAGAATTTGCTCTATTTTTATAAATACAGACTTTTTCTACAAACTAAAACCACCGTTGCGGGTATGCAACGGTGGTTTTGTATATCGTGGTTATTTCAGGAAGCCCTCGATTATTTTCTCTTCGGCTTCTTCTCTTGTAAGACCCAGCGAGCAGAGCTTTAATATCTGTTCGCCTGCTATCTTGCCGATAGCCGCCTCGTGAATAAGTGCGGCATCAACATTTGCCGCATTGAGAGCCGGCTGTGCATCGACCTTGCCGTTATCCGCAAGTATCGCATCACAGGCGGAATGGCCTGTGCAACGGTTGTTACCCTCGACTACGGAGTAAAATGCCTGATGGGAATTTCCTCTTGCAACAGAACGTGAAACAAGGTCTGCGCCGCTGTCCTCGCCGTTAAGCTCGACATGGAACTTTGTTACAGCCTCCTCGTCACCGTCGGTCATTATACGCTCACGGACAACTATCTTTGCACCCTTGCCGAGTACGGCGGAAGTGCTTCTTGTTGTTCTGTCAACACCTCTGAGCTGTATCGTATCCATCTCAAGATATGAATCCTCGTCAAGAACGCAGTCTGTGACGGGGTCAATCTTTCTTAGTCCTGTGCCTTTGCCTGTTCCGATATGCTTTTCCTTGTAAAGCACTCTTGCGCCTTTTTCAAGGAAGAAGCGGTGAATGCCGTTGTGGCGAGCCTGCTCCTCGCCATCATTATGCACGCCGCATCCTGCTACTACAACAACGTCAGCGCCCTCGCCGATGTAGAAATCGTTATAAACAAGGTCGTCAACGTCACTGTGGGTAACGCAGGCGGGAATGAATACCGTTTCACCAACAGTAAAGGGCTTTACACGGATATTTATACCTGGCTTGTCCTCTTTTGATTCGATAGTGATATTCTCCGACGATCTTCTGCCTGCGCACTTGCTGTCCTCACGGATGTTGTATGCGCCCGCAAAGCCCGATACCTCGTCATAATCGGAGATTATCTTAAGCATTTCGGCTGTTGTGCCGTTGAAATTTACGTCCATTATATTGCTCACTGACAACCGCCTCCGTTTCTCTGGGGACATCTGCAGGCGTATTCTCCGCCGAGCAGTTTCGGAAGGACTTCCTCACGGGGTCCTGCCGTGCGTATTGTGCCGTCTGCGACTACTATTATTTCATCGGCAATCGAAAGAATACGCTCCTGATGTGATATTATAACGAGCGAGCCTGCGGTGCCGTTGCGTATTTCTTCAAACGTTTCCACAAGTCTTGAGAAGCTCCAGAGATCTATTCCTGCCTCCGGTTCGTCGAATACCGACAGCTTGACGTTTCTTGCAAGCACGGTCGCAATCTCTATACGCTTTGCCTCGCCGCCAGATAAAGCACCGCTCATCTCTCTGTCGATATATTCCTCCGCACACAGACCGACCTTGCCGAGAAGCGCACAAAGCTCGTTGTGACCCAGCTTTCCTCCTGCGGAAAGCTCAAGAAGATCTCTTACCGTAAGACCCTTGAAGCGTACCGGCTGTTGAAAAGCGTAGGCAATGCCCAGCTTTGCTCTGCCTGTGATGTCCATATCCGTTATATCCGTACCGTCAAGGAGAATCTTGCCAGATGTGCATTTTTCCACACCTGCGATGAGCTTTGCGAGGGAGGTCTTGCCGCCTCCGTTTGGCCCTGTAATTACCGTAAGCCTGCTGTCAAGCTTACAGGTTATGCCTTTTATAATAGGTTCTCCGCTTGGAAGCTGCCATTTTACGTCCTGAAATTCCAGCAAAGTAGTTACCCCTTTCATTTTTTATCATATTATCGTACCATATTAACGTGATTATGTCAAGAGGCGGCGGTCGGTATTGAATTTTTTTTCGTTTTGTGATAAAATATTATGAAAATGATATGCGGTTTATTTTTGAAAGGTAGGCATATAGGAATGAAGGTTTCTATTATTGATAACAGCTTGTGTGATTCATCGTTTGTAAGCGATGTGAAGCCTGAGGCAATCAAGGCTTATACGGACGCACTCCACGAGTTCGGGGTAAGCTATATCGAAATGACCACAGACAGCTTTATTATGATACCGCCTGCAAGCGATATGTCGAAGATAATACTTCGTATGACCTCGGTGCGTGACTTGCTGTATATAAATTCGTTCGATTTTGCCTATGTTGTTGTGCCTGCACACCTGACCGACCTTATACCGAAAATCGAAAGGCCGGTTATATCGGAGCTTTGTCTGCACGGGTCGGATTATATGAGGGTCACGGAAATGTTTGAAAAGAACTTTGAGCTTGACAAGGTTTCGATGATACGCTTTGTTGACGATTTCAGAAAAAGTCCGCAGGAAATGGCACGGATGCTGGCGGAATACCGCAGGAAATACTACCGTCCGATAGATATATGTCCGACAAACAAATACACGAACGCTGTCAGTGAGGCTATAGCAGCGGTGATAGCGAAAAGCGACAGTCTGACTATGAGATTCGGTGATTACGAACAATATGCGGAACTGCAGGATTACACTGTTTCGCTTGCCACGCTTTTCGGCGTAGCGCCGTCACCGCAGATGATAATGGCACTTTATAAATGCGGCTGTCTTTATGCGATGATATACGGCAGGCAAGCAAAAAGCTCACTTGACGACCTGAGATCAAACCAGATTTCGCCGCATTATGTCACTAACGTTGACAAGCCGAAGCCCTTTCTGCCAAGTGAGCGGACAAAGACCTCGTCTTACGTTACTCCTCCCGAAACAAAAGAAAAAGAGGGCGGAGAGCTGCTTTACAGCAAGCTTAGAAGTATGATGCTTGACGCAGACAGCGCAGAGGAACTTGAACAGGAAATCGAGCAGTTCTGTACACAGCTGTACAACAAGTATGGCGACAAGTCAGGACATTGAGCCGCTAAGACTGCAAAAAGACTATATGTATAAAAAATCCATAAAAACACAGGCTATATAGTGCAATATGACGAAATGTTAAGCGGCTGAAAAAAATGCTTTTATTTTTACGGCAGATATGCTATAATAATTTTATACTGTGTCGGTATGTACCCGAATATCATTCCGACGCACTGTTTTATGAGATACAGAGCCTTAAAGGGCGTTTTATTATATTGAATTCTATATTTCAGCGAATCGAGGAAGTGTGACTTTTGGAAAAGTTTATTATAAAAGGCGGCACTCCGCTGAGAGGCGAAGTGCGGATAAGCGGAGCGAAAAATGCAGCGGTAGCTATAATTCCTGCGGCGATACTTGCAGAAGATAAGTGTATACTTGAAAATGTACCGTCAATCAGTGATGTTGATGTTGCTCTTGAGATACTCTCGAGCATGGGAGCACAGATAAGAAGGCTGAGTAAGTCGAAGATAGAGGTGGATACGTCAAGAATCAAGGACGGAACGGTACCTTATGAGCTTGCCCGCTCCACAAGAGGAAGCAGTTATTTTTTAGGTGCGCTGCTCGGCAGATTCAAGAAGGCGAGCGTGCCGCTACCGGGTGGGTGCGACCTTGGCAGCAGACCTATCGATCAGCATATCAAGTGCTTTGAGGCACTCGGTGCAAAGACTGATATAAAGCACGGTATCGTTGACCTTTCGGCTGACAGGCTTATCGGTACGCAGATATATTTCGACAAGGTGACTGTCGGAGGAACGATAAATGCGCTTCTTGCCTGTGCAAAGGCAGAGGGGCTGACTATAATTGAAAATGCCGCCAAGGAGCCTCATATAGTGGACCTTGCAAATTTCCTCAACTCTATGGGTGCGGATATTATGGGCGCAGGTACGGACGTTATAAAGGTGAAGGGCGTTTCACAGCTTCACGGCACAGAGTATTCGGTTATCCCCGACCAGATAGAAGCGGGAACGTTTATGGTTGCTGCGGCGGCTACCTGCGGTGATATTACGCTGAAGAATGTTATACCGAAGCACCTTGAGCCTATTACGGCAAAGCTGCGCAAGATAGGCGTTTATGTTGAGATAGAGGACGATACGGATAATGTAAGGGTAGTTGGCAGACCTCATTATGAGGGTACGGATATAAAGACTTCTCCGCATCCGGGATTCCCTACCGATATGCAGCCGCAGATGACAACGCTACTGGCAATGTCGAACGGTACAAGCATGGTAACGGAGAGCATATTCGATACACGTTTCAAGTATGTTGACGAGCTTCGCAGAATGGGTGCGGATATTACCGTTGACAGCAGGGTAGCGGTAGTAAGAGGCGTGGATCATCTTACGGGCGCTCCGGTAAAGGCGAGCGACCTCAGGGCAGGTGCGGCGCTTATCATTGCAGGTCTTGCGGCACAGGGTACTACGGAAATCGAAGATATTCACCATATTGAGCGTGGATATGAGAATATGGAAATAAAGCTGAGGGCACTTGGCGCTGATATAGTAAAGCGTTATTATCCCGACGACGAAAAGATGAGAAAGGCACTCTGATGGCAAAGGTTGTTCCTGTATGCTCTTCAAGCAAGGGCAACAGCGTTTTTGTCGGTGACAGCACCTCCGGCGTACTTGTTGACGCAGGATGCAGTTTCAAGGCGCTGAGGGAAGGTCTGGCACTCTGCGGTATACCGTTTGAGGCGGTGAAGGCTGTGCTTGTGACGCACGAGCATATAGACCACACAAAAGCACTCGGACAGATAACGAAAAGAACGTCTGTTCCTGTGTACGCATCGGACGGCACTGCAAGAAAGCTGTTTTCTGACAAGCTGGTAGAGCAGACGGCGGTTATTCATCCGCTGTCGGAAATAAAGAGCGTACCTGTTGATATGGATATTGATTTTTTTCATACACCGCATGATGCTGCGGAAAGCGTAGGGTACACCCTGAAGTTCGGCGAGCATAAGGTCGCCTGCTGTACCGATTTAGGCTATGTTACCGATGAGGTGAGGGATAATCTGCTCGGAAGCGACACGGTATATATAGAGGCAAATTACGATCCTGTGCTGTTAAAGGGAAATCCGAAATATCCGCCGTATCTCAAAACGAGGATTTCGGGGGATCACGGACATCTTTCTAACGGCTGTTCGGCTGAGTTTTGTAGGGAGCTTGTCGCAAAAGGTGCAAGCCGTCTGATACTCGGTCACTTAAGTCAGGAGAACAATTCTCCGAAAATGGCGTATGAGGCGGTGGAGAAAACGCTGAAAACCGCAGGAATGTCATGCGGAGTTGATTTTACGCTTGATGTTGCGCCTGTTGTGACACAGGGAAAATACATAATTATCTGATGAATATGCACTGCATTTTCTGCTTGGTGGTAACTTTGCAGTTGTGCGGTGCTTTATTTTTTTATTGCGAAAGGAAAAACTATGGCAGTATATCTTATACTTATGGCACTTGTGCTTGTGCTTGCTTATCCGCTCATCGAGCATAAGCCGAATGTGGTGAAGAAGCTCTGTTATGTTATCGTGACATTCGGGGCAATGTATCTTATAAGCGTATTCAGATACGGACTGGGAAACGATTATTATTCGTACATCTATATTTTCTGGAATATCAAGAATGCACCCGGACTTTCGATATTCAACTACGGGTATGAACCGGGCTTTACAATCGTCACAAAGCTGATCTCGATGTTTACCGCAGATGTGAATATAATGTATGCGGTGTACGCACTGCTGATACTTATACCTACGGCGTATGCGATATTCCGTTACAGTGAAAATATATGGATGTCAACGATGATGTTCATATCGCTGACGTTCTTCTACTGCTCGCTGAGCTTTATCCGTCAGTCGATAGCGTTTGCTATCATACTCTGCGCTTACAGATTTATGAAGGAACGCAATCATTTCATGGTGCTGCTGTTTATTTTCTTGGCGTGTCTGTTCCACAGCACAGTAATAGTGCTGATACCGCTGTATCTGATTGCGGCGTTCATAAAGCCCACAAAGATAACCGTACCGATATATGCGATATTGACAGCGCTTGTATATCTGCTTTCGTGGCCGATATTGCGGCTTGCGGTTGTGCTTCTTCCGCAGTACAAGGGTTATCTTGAACTTAACTTTATCACGCAGGGCTATTCACCTGTTTATATTATAGTGCCTGCAATCATTGCGGCACTTGCGCTTATCGCACATTTCACGGGATACGGAAAGGCATATCCGAAAGAGTCGGCACTGTTCACGAACTTTGCGATATTCAACTTCATAATATGGTTTATAGCGACAAAGCACTTTGTTATCGAGCGTTTCTCGATGTATCTGTACATTATGATGATAATGTTCATACCGTCAATAGCAAGGTACTATATGAACTGCGCAAAGGTTTATCTTGCACGCAGGAAAAATCCCGATGCTGTGGTTGAATTCGATAAAACGGTAGATGAAGTCATACGTTCCAAGCATCCCGAAAAATATGACAAGAAGTATGCCGCCGAACCCAAAAAGGAAAAAGCGGTTTCGCAGCCCGTACCCGAAAAGGCAGAGCCTGAACTGAGCGATATAGAAAAGGAAAAGCAGAGGATTTTAGCCGAAATCATGGCTGAGGACGGCGGCGACAGCGATATAGTGACAAAGCCGGTTGAAGCTGTGGAAAACAAAAAGCCCGAAAAGCAGAAGAATTATTCGTCTGTATTCGGAGAGCAGTTTAATGCTGACGAAAGATATATGCCGAAGAACAGGGTGTTCAAAAAGAGAAGGAACGGTTTTGTGAACTTCGTTACACGTCCTGTTACGATATTTGCGGCTTTCCTTGTTGTAGTGGTGGGTGCTAACCTGTGGTACAACTATTTCGGCCTTACGGTATCGAAGAAGGGCTTCCACGGAGTTATGCCGTACAAGAGCATTGCTCCGCAGTATACGGAATTCGTGCTTTCAAAAGAAAGCAAGGATGAAAAGAACACTAACCTCAGAAGCGAGGATAATTTCCTTAACTATATGTACAGGCTGAAAGAGGGCGAGAATTTCACTGCCATAATCTCGGCAAGAGGAGATGTTACGGGCGGATATAACGACGGCGCTTTATCGGCTGTAAAGGATCTGGGGCTTGAAAAGCTGCTTACGGCTCAGAAAAATCAGCGTTATATTGCAATAATAGAAGGCGGCAAGGTTGTCCGTGAGGAGCTGTCGGATGACAGGATCGATACAGGCGTTATTGATGTGCTGGGCTATAAGACGCAGATAATCAGCGACGCAGATGAATCGATTGTCAAAATGGGCAGCAAGAACTACTCGCTCAACGAGCGTGGAATGAATATCGTGGTGCTTGACAACACAACGAGAAATATTGTTGACAAGGTGCGTTTCAAGACGTATTACGTTATGCTGTCGGCAACAAGATAAGGGCGGTAACACTTATGAGAATGAGAAGAAAAAAATACCTTGATGAACGTCTTGACGCTTGCGGCAACGTGAATCTCGGCTGGCTTGTGGATTATGCCGCAGAGCAAAGAGGTGAAACACAGCAGAGAACGCTTGATGTGCGGGAGATATTCGGCAATGATAATCCTGTTCATCTTGAGGTAGGCTGCGGAAAGGGCGGCTTTGCGGTTGAAGCGGCAAGGCGTAACCCGGATATTAATTTTATTGCGGTGGAGATGGCAAGAAACGTAATAGTCAGCGCTATGGAGCTTGCGGTAAAGGAAAATCTGCCTAACCTGAAATTTCTTATGGGTAAAGCGGAGTATCTTGAAAAATTCTTCCCCGAAAATTCGGTAGAACGCATTTATCTTAATTTCAGCTGTCCTTATCCTAAGGAAACATATAAAAAGCACCGTCTTACCCATCCTGTATTTCTTGAGATATATAAGCACATACTTATACCGGGCGGTGAGATACATCAGAAAACCGACAATATTAAGCTGTTCGAGTTTTCAATAGAGAATCTGTCACAGTGCGGCTTCAAGCTGAAGAATGTCAGCCTTGATCTGCATAACAGCGGATTTGAAGGAAATATTGTGACGGAGTATGAAAAGAGATTTTCCGAGCAGGGATTTCCGATATATCGCCTTGAGGCAGTAAATCCGACAAAATAAGCTTTACTTTTCGTAAAAAATGGTATATACTGAGTATAAGCAAACGGGGTTTTACCCGGAAAGGATGTTTAGTATGAATAAGGCAATGATATTTTTCGGTATTGCGGCGGCTGTCGGTACGGGGTATATTTTAGCTAAGAAATATATAGATAAAAATCCTGAGGCTGTAGCGGCTATGAAGGAAAACTGCAGTGATAAGCTCCACAAGGCTTCGGTCTACTGCACGGGCGCAGTAAAGACAGGCAGTGAAAAGCTCACAAAGAGCGTAAATGAGATCGTATCGGCAGGCAGGGAAAAGAGCGCAGAGCTTATGAAGAAGGCGGCTACAACAGGTACGGCTTTCAAAAACGAGATAAACAATCTCAAGGATATGGTAGTGTCGATAAACAGCGGAGTTGATGTTGATATTTCCGATGTTGACGATGATGCGGACAAGAAGAGTTTTTCCTTTACCGAGGGAGGAGTGGAGGATGAGATAATCGAATCTCCCGAAGAAGGCTCGGAGGCATTATAAAATCCGATAAAGCACAATGAAGTGTCACGGCGGTATTGCTGTGGCACTTTTGCTTTTAATATGTTTTTAAGGAAGTGCGGAGTGATGGCAGATATAGAAATAAGGACGGCTACACCCTTTGACGCAGAAGAACTGCTCGGTATCTATTCTTATTATATTGTAAATACGGCGGTAACGTATGAGATTGATGTGCCGTCTGCAGAGGATTTCAGACGGAGGATAGAAAAAACGCTGAAGAAATATCCTTACATAGTAGCTGAGCGTGACGGAAGGATAACAGGATATGCCTATGCCGGAGTGTTCAAGGACAGGGCGGCCTATGAGCGTTCTGCCGAAACGTCGATATATGTTGATGTGAATGAAAAGCGTCACGGTACGGGAACAGCGTTATATAGGGAACTTGAAAAAAGGCTTGCGGATATGGGGGTAAGGAATGCGTATGCCTGCATAGCAAGCACAGATAAAGACGATGAGTATCTGAACCACGACAGCATCAGTTTCCACGAAAAGCAGGGGTATACGCTTGTGGGAAAGTTTCATAAATGTGCCGAAAAATTCGGCAGGGAGTATGATATGGTGTGGATGGAGAAGATTATAGGGTAGTGGGCGATGTGTTCACGGTATGCAAAACAGCCTTGCGGGTTTCGCAAGGCTGTAAGATTTTAGGGAAAGTCTTTTGTTTAATGTGCTTCTGCTATATCATTCATCTTTGACTATGATAATAAGCTACCGATAGTTCTGTTTATCGGACAGCACTTCTCGGGTTCGCTATTCGAGTGGGTACACTTGTCAATATGAAAGAGGGAAGAATCAAAGTAATCAGGAAAACAACTTCTAAGCAATTACAATCCCCACCTTAGTTGGCTCTGTCAAGCCGAGTAAAAGAAGCTCACCTTTGGCAAGGAAAGCAATTTTAGTGCGAGGCGTGGCGGTGGATGTGCTTTTGAGAAGGTTGTGGGAATGGAGAGGTTTGGTGCAACGGGAGGGGCGAGCCCCTCGCCCTACGAAAAGGGCGTGTGATAGTGCGAATGTAAAAGCATATAAGTGCATATAGATGTTGGCATTAAGAAAAGTTAGTGGGGTAGTGCGGTTTTGGAAAGGGTTGGTGCGGGGCGAGAGATGGTGGCGTGACAATCCCTTCGTCTTGACGGCAGAAAAGTATGCAATATAAAAAAGTGGGCATATCGCAAGTAAATGCAATAATGTTAAGGCTTGTGCCTTGCCGTCAAGCCACCTCCCTTTGACAAGGGAGGCAAGGACATAGTGCGAGGCGAGGGATAGTGCGAAACAAACAGAGCGTTCATTTAAAGGCAAGGGTGTTGGCGATTTTCGAGGGATAGTGCGTTTTTTGAAGAGTCAATGTCAGAGCAGTTGCACTGATACACTCACGAAATTATTAATACCTTGTCGATACGGGAAGTGTTTTAAGCGGTGTTGGCGATATGTTTATCGGTGCGGATTTGATAATAGTCGGTTTTTTCGACAGTCTGAAACAGCCTTGCGGGTTTCGCAAGGCTGTTTGTTATAATATAAGAATAGGGTCATATACCGCAGCAGCTGTCGCAGTGTTCGTCCTTTATCTCGCCTACAAAGGGGGTGGGGTCGATTCCCTGTCTTGTGTAGTAGTCGGCAATAGCCGCCTTGATAGCCTGCTCTGCAAGTACGGAGCAGTGAAGCTTTGCCGGAGGCAGACCGTCAAGCGCTTCTACGACCGCTTTATTGGTCAGCTTCAGTGCTTCGGATAATGGCTTGCCTTTTATCATCTCGGTAGCGATGGAACTTGTGGCGATTGCCGCACCGCAACCGAAGGTCTTGAACTTGACATCCTTTATAGTGTTGTCCTCAATCTTAAGGTACATTTTCATTATATCGCCGCACTTTGCGTTGCCGACCTCGCCGACACCGTTTGCATCTTCAATCTCGCCTACATTTCTGGGGTTGGCGTAGTGATCCATTACCTTTTCAGAATAAATCATCAGTAATACTTCCTTTCGAATAAATCAATGTTTACTTTATTTTGAATGTTTCGCCCTTGACGATGTGCTCCCACAGGGGTGACATACTTCTGAGCTTGTTTACAATAACGGGGAGAACCTCGAGCAGCTTGTCTATCTCCTCCTCAGTCGTGTACTCTGACATTGAGATACGCAGTGAGCCGTGCGCTACCTCGTGGGGAAGTCCTATGCTCAGAAGAACATGTGAGGGGTCAAGTGAGCCTGATGTGCAGGCGGAACCGCTCGATGCGGCAATGCCCTGAAGGTCAAGCTGGAGCAGTAAGCTCTCGCCCTCTACGCCCTCAAACGAGAAGTTCAGGTTGCTCGGCATACGCTTTTCTCTGTCGCCGTTTAAATGGACACGGTCAATCTTCATTATCTCGTTATATATCCTGTCGCTGAATTTTTTCAGCTTTGCGTTTTTGGAATCTATACCGTTTACGGCATCTGTTATAGCTACGCCGAGTCCTACTATAGCAGGAACGTTTTCTGTGCCGGCACGTCTGCCTCTTTCCTGAGCGCCTCCGTCAATAAGGGGAGGAAGGCGGTATTTCTTGTTTACATAAAGAACACCGCAACCCTTCTGTGCGTGTATCTTATGACCGCTGAGGGAGAGCATATCTATATTCTGCTCTTTTACGTTGATGTGGACGTTGCCGATAGCTTGTACTGCGTCTGTGTGGAAGATGACACCCTTTTGCTTACACAGCTCGCCGATCTCGGCAATGGGCTGTATCGTGCCTATCTCGTTGTTGGCGTACATTATCGTTACAAGGGCTGTATCGGGACGGATTGCGTTTGCTACATCCTCGACTTTAACTATACCGTTTGAATAAACGGGAAGGTAGGTTATTTCAAAGCCTTCCTTCTTCAGAGAATCCATTGTGTGCAGAACCGCATGATGCTCGAATACAGAAGTGATTATGTGCTTCTTGCCTTTTAGCGCCATCATTTTTGCGGTGCTTTTTATCGCCCAGTTGTCGCTCTCACTGCCGCAGCTTGTGAAATAAACCTCGCTGTCCTCACAGCCGAGCGCCTGTGCGACCTGATGTCTTGCCTTGTTTACGGCTATTGCGGAATTTCTTCCGAGAGTGTAGATAGAGGAGGGGTTGCCGTATTCCTCCGTAAGATAGGGCAGCATAGCGTTGAGAACGTTATCGCTTATCTTTGTGGTAGCCGCATTGTCAAGGTATATCGTTGTTTTAAGCATTTATACTATCGTTCCTTTCTTCCTGCTTTATGCTAAATGCCGTTTAACGCACTGTAAAGGGATGCGGTAAAGACGACAGATTTAGTCCGATTTATATTATACACCTGATAGCCTACAAAATCAATAGGTTTAATAAAATTTTTTTAAACTTAAAAAAGAACAAAATTTCGTATAGAACAAATAACAAAATGTATTTTTTTAGAGATTAAAAAATTTTTGTCGGGAGGTCGGGGATGGTCATTGTGCATATTGCACAATGGAAACGATTTTCCAGATGAAAAAACATTCCGGCTTAGACGGAATACTTTACCGCTTAGATGAAAAAATTGTGGCTTAGGTGAAAATTGTCCTGCTCTCAGTGAATTTACAAAAATTTCAAATTGGCGAATATGAAATTTTTATAGAAAAATTTTTGAGCATAAAGTCAATTGCAAAGCCAAATAAGGTGTGATATAATAAGCCTCACAAGGACAAAAACGTTCTTGAATTTAAAATCTCGAGGAGGTATGGATATGATTATAATCCATAATTCAGCTTTGGCAATTGATAGGTTTATCGCCAATTCAGAAAACGAACAGACAAGCAATGAGCTTGCCGATGTAGTTCACGGTGTGGTTGCGGGAACGGAATCCGCCGACATACTTATGACGATTCTGATGGTTTTTCTCATCAGGTTCGACGATAAGCGTATTGATCAGATGGCTGACATGACAGATAATGCAGAGGCATTCTTTGTCAGAAAGCCGGATGTACCTCGTGCCGATGACGATAACACTGACGACTGCGACCACGAAAACACGGTAAATCAGCTTGTCGATGTCATGTGTTCCCGTATGAGAACATTCACCGGTCAGGATACTATAATGTCGTGCCTGAGAATACTTCGTTTCTGCGGGGTATCGCAGGTAGAACTCTACCGTGTGTTGATGACTGCCGCCGAAAGAGATTACAGTGAGGTTGTCCGTTATATCACTGAGCAGGAAAGCTTCAAGGACGACACCATTGCGGATTACGGTGAGGATACACTGGAGAACCCTCATTATATAAAGAGAGTTTCCGCTTCTCACGCCGCTGTTATCGCCGGTCTTACCTGCAACAAGAACGTGCTTGATTATATCACTGATGGCGGTGAGGCTTTCACCCGTGAAAAAGACCCGCTCGTGCTGAAGGATATTATGGGAGCTGTTCGTTATATCACCCGTGATACTGATGACGGAACGTTTGATATAGCCACCTATAATATAATCCCGACACCTTATACGGCGGATGCAAACAGTATCAGGTATGCCGAGATGGCGATGACGGCAATATACAACATTGCAGGCTATTATGGCATCGACATGGAAACGTTCCTGCTGAGAAACACCGACTTTTTCTCATACGATAATGATTACAGAAATGTCCGTGACGGAAAGATAATCGTTGCACATGACAATTATGCGGCAAGCGACAGTGCGATGCTGAAAGCTATGTGCCTTGAGAGAATGAATCTCCCTCTGAACGATCTTTCATCAATACTGAAGCTGAGCGATCCGTATAAGTATGTAAATGTATACGCAAGAAATGCAGAGCCGTACTCGGTAATCGTATTGTCGGATTGTAATGCACTTCCTTGCAATATGATGCCCGTAAACAGCTTCGGCGGTATAAAGATGCTTGATTACATTGCATTCCTGAAGGTGCTTGCGGATGCGGCAAAGGTAAGGCTGTGCCTTGTTCTTGATATGCCGTACTCAGAGGTCAGCGAGAAAATAGAGGAGGAACTGAGCGATTATTATCTGATAAAGTATAACAACGATGCGGAGTTGACTTTCGGAGGTGCGATATGAAATCAAAACCGATAGAAACATCTGAAGCGCTTGACAAGGCGCTTGAAGAAATCAAGAAGTGCGAGGAAAAAGAGCAGATGAACGATGAGATGAATGATAAGATGAGCGATGAGATGAATAACGAGGTGAATAATATGGATGAAATGAACGAACAGGAGCTGAATGATTTCTTCGGTGATGATACCGACAGCTTCACCGATACGCAGACAGGAGAGTTCAAGCCAGACAGAAGATTCTGCGAAGTTGCGGAAAGCAGTCTCTCGAATAGCGGCGGAAAAGCATCGGCTATGGCAAGCATCACATCCGCAGAATTATACGGAGAACGTTTGTCGGCTGAAGGATTACAGCTTTTGATTACAGCGTACCAGCTGGGTATAGCGGACAGCTTGTCGGCCGGAATGACAGCCGAAACAGTGGCAGGACATATAGCCTGCATGCCCGATGATATGATGTTCCGCTCGGATGACGCAGAGGACTCTGTAATCGCTATGATCAAGGCAGGACAGCCTGTGATAGCGGCGGCAATAACAAAGAGGATATGCGCAGTGGAGAGCAGGTCGATTATGCTTATTGCAAATGACGATGAAACGCAGAATTATCCTATGGAGATGTTTGCCGTCACAGCCGAAAACAAGGACAGCTATTTCGGCGGATACATAAGAACCGCTCCTTTACGCAGACTTGTAAGGCTTTTCAGCCGTATCATAAAAATCAAGGCATGGGACTATTTTGACATTATTACCGATTTCGGCAAGAATAAACGCTACTTCATGCCGCTTATGTACTGTATGTATGTCAGATATTCAAGAAGCGGAAATCCGGATGAAATGACTACTTACTACAGAAGATGCAGTGTGTCGTCGGTACTGCTCAGCGATGATGAAATTATTGAGAGCGTGGTATCCTTGCTCGGCGAAAACGCAAGGTATGCAAGGGACGAGGGTAGTTTTGCATCATTCGTTGATTTCTATCACAGCAAGGATAATTCTCCGGATACAGACTTTTTAAGTTTTATCGGACAAGCAGACGGTTTCAGCTATGCTAACGCCGGTAATCACAACTTATTCCGCAGACTGTGCGATGAAAGCGACTGATAGCCGGCAGTCTGTCGGTTCTCTGAAGCCGAAAACGTAACCGTCCGACCGGCAGAGCATTTTGCCGTTGCCCGATGCTCTGCGGTCGGGGGCTGCGGATGATAATATTTTCCATTGACGGAGGCGACTATATGTTTCTGAAAGATAGCTTTCCCTCGCTGAGAGATGCACACATAAACTTTGGCAAAGCTGAGTTTGACAGCCTTGCGAAAGAACTTGAGAGCAGGGAGCGTTTTAAAAATGTAAGCTGTTATGCGAACAATATCCGCTGTAATGTAAGGAGCTTTGAACAGACGTATAAGCGTGTAAACCATATCCTTATAAGCGGTTATGACATGATTGATATGCTGGCATCTGTGACGGTTATTTCAAAGGCACTGTCGGACAATTTTGATATTCCGCTTACACGAAGGATAGAAAATGCAGAGAATGAAGACTATGTTATTCCTGAATCTGTCTTTTTTGGTCTGAACGGTTTTTCAAAGTCTGAAAACGAATCCGGCGGTGTGTCGGATGATGAATACGATAAGTATTTCGGCGATGAAGCTGAAGAATACGAAGAATACGAAGAATACGAAGAATACGAAGAAGCCGAAGAATATTACGATGATGGGTTCGATGACAAATACGGCTTTGAGGATTTTGAATGTTGTCTGCCGGAATATGAGCAGTATGAAAAGCCGGAGTGCGAAGAAGTGTGTCAGGCGGATGATGAAGCGGATGACGAAGCGGATATTCACTGTGATGAAAAACTGCCGATTGATATAATGTATTTCGTAATGATGGCCGAAAATGCTTCTTCGGTGAAGAATAACGTAGACACAATCGATCGGAATGGCAAAAGAATAATATTTGTGCTTGTAAAGAAGGATCCGAACCATATGCGGCAGGATAATATGCAGGCCGATGGTTGCAAAGTGACAGCGGAAACTATGTTCTTTGACCATATAGACATTCCTGCCGACAGCACAGAGTATCTGGCAGATGTGATAGAGAAGCAGTTTGAGGAAAACCGTCTTTCGTATGCTCCGGTAAAGCCATACATAGAAAAGTATGCCGCCGCCGAAAACGTTTATGATGAATACACCGCATACAAAGCGGCAAGATATGTAATATCAAAGCATTACGAAAATTCGCCGCCGACGGACTGCACGCTTAAAGCGGAGGATTTTCCGAATCTGATAATATACGATAAAACGAATCTTCCGTGCTGTGCATCAGCACAGAAATTAATCGGCGTGAAAAAGCAGCTTGATACAGTGCGCAGTCAGGTAAGATGTATGAAGTATGACAAGATGCGTATGAACAAGATAAGGTTTTCGCCTGTCGGTACTGCGTACAATATGGCTTTTACAGGACCTCCGGGAACGGCCAAGACCACAGTTGCAAGAATGTTTGCGGATATGCTTGCAAAAGAGGGCTTTATTTCGGCAGGCAATTTTACCGAGTGCAGAAAGTCGGATATAGTAGGCGGATATGTCGGGCATACCGCACGCAAATGCGATAATCTGTTCAGCGACCTTGCGGAAAAGGGCGGAGGAGTGCTGTTGTTTGATGAAATATATACCCTGTCGGAAAAGGACGCACAGACGCAGTTTGATATAGAGGCTATCAACTGTATAGTTCAGAATATCGAAAATTATCGCTCATCTGTATACTGCATATTTGCGGGATATGAGGATAAGATGGAGGTGTTCTTTGAGTCAAATCCGGGCATGGCATCAAGAATAGGTATCAGGGTAAAATTTGACGGATACGACAACTCAACGCTTTGCGATATATTCGGCAGTTTTCTGGAACAGGAAAAATACGTCCTCAGCGAAAACTGCGATGATATTTTATACGATTGCTTTGATGAAATGAGAAACCGACAGGGATGTAATTTCGGAAACGCAAGAGAGGCGAGAAATCTCTTTGACAATGTGAAGCGTGTCATGGCCGAAAGAGTAGATACGAATGCGGCTCTTGAGGATGATTTTACTTTTGTGTTTCGCAGTGATGTAAAAAAGGCTATAGATATGTCGATAGAAGCGTTATGCACTGCGACACTTCACAATGACAGCGACGGTAATGATGAAAAGGACATTCAGCCCGAAGAAAATTTGCACCGCTGTGGTTTTATATTGTGAATAAATGCAGAAAAATCCCCCGAAGCGAGCGGTTGACGCTTGCCCCGGGGGACTTTATATTATGAGGTTATCTGCAAATGCGAAGGTCGGATTATTCGATTGCAATCACGTTATTGCCTTCGACCTGAGGTGCGGCTTTCGGAACGGATACCTTTAAGATACCGTCCTCAAACTTAGCGTTTACGTCCTTAGCCTGTACGCTTTCGCCTACATAGAAGCTCCTGCTGCACTGACCCTCGTAACGCTCACGTCTGATGTACTTTCCGTCCTTCTTCTCCTTTTCGTCCTTTTCAAGACCCTTGGAGGCGCTGATGGTAAGATAGCCGTTGTCAAGCTTCAGCGATACATCTTCTTTCTTAAAGCCCGGCAGGTCAATGTCAAGCTCGTAGCTGTTTTCGGTTTCACGGACATCGGTCTTCATCACGTTCTTTGCGTGCTTGCCGTAAAGCGGATCGTTCTTGCCGAACATTGACGGCATCATAAAATCATCGTCGAAGAAATTGTCAAATAAGTTTTCATTGAAAATTGCGGGTAACATAAGTCATTTCTCCTTCCGTATATCGGACGGTCGGTTTATTATCCGACCGTGTAACTGCTATGTGTGTGCCTGCTGTCGTTTATTCGATAGCGATAACATTATCCGTTTCGATCTGAGGTGCGGCTTTAGGAACAGATATCTTCAGGATACCGTCCTCAAACTTAGCGTTTACGTCCTTAGCCTGTACGCCGTCGCCTACATAGAAGCTCCTGCTGCACTGACCCTCGTAACGCTCACGTCTGATATACTTGCCGTCCTTCTTCTCCTTTTCGTCCTTTTCAAGACCCTTGGAGGCGCTGATCGTAAGATAACTGCCGTCAAGTTTCAGCGATACATCTTCTTTCTTAAAGCCCGGCAGGTCAATGTCAAGCTCGTAGCTGTTTTCGGTTTCACGGACATCGGTCTTCATCACGTTCTTTGCGTGCTTGCCGTAAAGCGGATCGTTCTTGCCGAACATTGACGGCATCATAAAATCATCGTCGAAGAAATTGTCAAATAAGTTTTCATTGAAAATTGCGGGTAACATAAGTCATTTCTCCTTCCGTATATCGGACGGTCGGTTTATTATCCGACCGTGTAACTGCTATGTGTGTGCCTGCTGTCGTTTATTCGATAGCGATAACATTATCCGTTTCGATCTGAGGTGCGGCTTTAGGAACAGATATCTTCAGGATACCGTCCTCAAACTTAGCGTTTACGTCCTTAGCCTGTACGCCGTCGCCTACATAGAAGCTCCTGCTGCACTGACCCTCGTAACGCTCACGTCTGATATACTTGCCGTCCTTCTTCTCCTTTTCGTCCTTTTCAAGACCCTTGGAGGCGCTGATCGTAAGATAACTGCCGTCAAGTTTCAGCGATACATCTTCTTTCTTAAAGCCCGGCAGGTCAATGTCAAGCTCGTAGCTGTTTTCGGTTTCACGGACATCGGTCTTCATCACGTTCTTTGCGTGCTTGCCGTAAAGCGGATCGTTCTTACCGCCGAATACCGACGGCATATAGAAGTCATCATTAAAGAAATTGTCAAATAAGTTTTCATTGAAAATTGCGGGTAACATATGTCATTCCTCCATTCATTACTAAGCGGTCTGTGCTTTTAAACGCAGTGCCGATCATTTGCTGCCCTTGTACCTTCCGGAGATCCTCTCTCTTTCTTTGTACAACTACATTATAGCACACTTTTTAGCAATGTCAATAGGAGAGTGCTAAATTTCACAAAATCTTCTTAAAAGTATAACAATTTTGACATTTACGGGCGGAAATACGAAAAATAAGTGCGTGAATGTGGGGGATATTAATATTGAAATGCGAAAAAGCCCTCCCTTAAGCACGTTGCGCTTAGGGGAGGGGGTTTTTTACAGAATGATAATGTTAATTTTGTTGCATAAGTTTTGACGGCTCGTGATAATCCGGGTCATTGATAAGATGAGAATTTATGGTGGAGTTGTTTATGATACAGCCTTTGTTCATAAAGCCTATATCGAGCGAGTAAATGCCTGAGGATGAACTTGATTTTATATCGCTGTTCTTTATAAGCAGAGAGCCTTTTCCTTCTGCGCTTCCTATGCCTGCGACAGCGTCGCCTTCAACGTGCACGGTGATGTCCGAGTCGGATATAACGGTGTCGCACGCTGTTTTGCGGCAGCCTACAGCCGAGCCGCACGGCGCCTTGAGCAACAGATTAAGGGTGGAGTTTTTGATATTTATCCTTGACGGAGTGCTACCGTCAAGCGCCGCCAGCGAACCTATACAGCCTGCACGTTCTCCGAGCGAGCGGATAAGGAACGTTGTGCCGTCTGCTTTTATATCGGTATATCCGCAAAGAGAGCCGACAGCGAGTGCGTTATCGCCCGAACAGCTTATATCTATCGTAGCGTTGCCGGTTTCTACGCCACAGCTTCCGTCATAGGAGCCTGCACCGATGCAATCTTTTCCGGTGCAGGATATTTTGATATTGCCGCCGAGCAGCTTTATGGGTGTTTCGCAGGAGGAAACGCCGCCGCCGATACATATACCGTGGTCGCCGTTTGCTTGCAGTTCAACATTTCCGCTAATATCTATCGTAATCTCGCCGAAGGTATCGTTATAGCTGCTGCCGATACAGCAACCGTCATTACGGTAGGAATCAATGTAGAGATTGCCGTTGCCGGTTATAAGAAGCTTTGATGAGTCGGGAACGGATATTCCGTCATAGCTCAGCGAATCGGTCCCTTTTATTTCGAGCGTGGTGTCAGAATTTTCACCAAGACGTATGCACTGGCGCAGAGCGCCTTTTATGTTGGCATTTTCGAGTATTATGTGCGACTTTGAGCCGTCTGCGGTCTTGATAACAAACGACATAACATCACAGCCGTTTGCGTAAAGGTGTGCAACGGCACTTTCAACTATAACTCCTGTGTATCTGTCTGAAAGCATTTTTTCTATGTCGAGATGCTCCTCGCAACCGTCGTGGACGATGTAATCACGAGCCTTTTTTATTTCGGGGCGGCACATATTGAGCATACGCATCTGCTCGGCGACAGCGTCGGGTATATCGGGAACGATCTCCTTCTGCGGCTTTGCGGTATAGAAGCCCTGAATGTAATCTACACCTCTGCGGATGGTGACGCTCATTTCGTCATAGGTTTCGACACCCTCCGCAAGCACCTTTATATTGTTCAGCCTTGCAAAATCAATGATGCCTGTGAGAAAGTGCTGTTTCTTTACGTTTGTGTTGATGTCGGTTATAAGGGAGCGGTCAACTTTTATGACATCGGGCTGAAGGCTCAGCACAGCGGCAGTGTTGGAGTATCCGCTTCCGTAATCGTCAATGGCTATCATACAGCCCTTCGACTTGAAAAGATGACGCAGGCTTGCTATCTTGTCACCTGTAAGGTCTGCCTGCTCGGTAAACTCGATAACAAGCTGTGGCATGATATTTCCGTATTTTTCGCAGAGCCTGTTGAAATCGTACTCCGTAATCATACTATCGGGTATTGAGTTTATGAATATCTTCTTTTCGCCGAAACGGGCACGGTTTGCGGAGATTATCTCCAGAACGTTTTCGAATGTGAGCCGTTCAATATCATAAAGCCTGCCGTGTTCTCTTGCTATCCTGAGTATCTCAAGAGGTGACGAATTTTTCGGGCGCATAAGCGCCTCGTAAGCGTAAACGGAGCCGTCAACGGTAGACACTATCGGCTGGAAGCAGTAGCTGAAATCGTTATCGTCAATAAGTCCTGTCAGGAGCTTTGAATCCGAATAGCTGTTGCATTCGGCTACATATTCCTCTGCTGAGAACTCTCTTTTTATACTGCCGAGTGCCTTTGCTCTGAAAAGGGCAAAATCGGCATAGTTTATCATCATATCTATAGTAGCCGCCTGCGAGGGATACCAGCAGTAGCCTGCGGTTATCGTATATGCTTCGCTCCGTGTTTCGATGGTGTTGCCGAATTCATCGGTCAGCTTGCAACGTGCAACGGCATCGTACATCTTTTTCATAATGTCGGAAATTTCCGACTTTGTCATCTGCCTGAAAAATACGAGAAAATCCTTATAGCTTTTTACGCCGATTATAACGTTATCAGAAGCAAAGCGTTTTATCGCATTTGCCGCAGTTGCAACGCACAGTGCGGTCTTATCGTAGTTCAGCTCGCTGTCTACACGCTCTATGCCGTTGATGTGTATCGCCGCCATACAGCACTGGGCGGTACCGCTAATTTCTGAGAGCATACTGCGTACACGTTTTATGAAGTAGTCACGGGTATACATACCTGTGAGCATATCATATTCCTTAGCGTTATCCTTGTGTGAACGAGCCTCCATTATCTGTGTTACGTCCTGCACAAAGCCGAGCATATAATCCGTGTCATATACAATCTTGATTTTTATATAGCTTGTTTCGCCGCCGGCGGTATACATATATATGTTCTTATAGCCTTCTATCTGATTTTCGTTAAGGCTGTCAAGCAGTGCGTAGAAGCTGTCCTTGTTCATATTATCGCCTTCTATATGGAGCATAGAGGCAACGTTTTTATCGTAATACGCCTTATTCGAATCGTGCGGCAGCTTGAAAACACCTATAGTGGGGAAGTTGTCGAGAAATATATTCCAGTCGTGTCGGCTGTTTCCGTCTTTATCAAAAAAGCTCATATAAAGTCCTCCGAATTACACAGATTACCAAGTTCATTATACAAGTTTTTACCACAAAAGTCAATCTGATTTAAGCAAAATGCACAAAATAGACAAATTATCAGGTCGATTTTGTACATTTTTGAGAAAAGCAAAGCCGTGCGGGTGTTACAGCGGTTTTGCTTTCAGACAGTAAAAATCTTTTTTCTTACAATTTTGCAAGTTAGCGAAATAAGGAAATAATTTGCTGTATAATCATAGTATAAAGAACTGTCGGTTTAACCGCTTATTATGGTGGTTATAGCGGCAATCTGAGGAAGGGTGGTATTTATATGGCATTTATGAAGAAGAAAACAAAGCAACGATGCAAAACCATCCTGTCGTTATTCTTTGCGCTGACGCTGATAATGTCGGCGGTCACCTTTGCGGTATCCGCCGCAGAAGCGGCGGCGCTGTCGGTACAGCTGAAAACCGACAAGGAAGAATATACGGCGGATGAGGATATAGCGTTAACGCTTGAGATTAAAAACGGCAGTACGGGCAGGCTTGTCGATATTGCTTACGATATTACGGCACCGGACGGCTATGAGCTTAAAAGCGGAAGTGCAAGCGGCGGTGAAACGGAGCTTCTTGCGGGAGGAACACTGAAGTATGACAGCGTGTATTCTGCGGTAAAAGCGACTCCGGATAATCCTGTGACAGACGGAAGGATAAACCCGACCGTGCCGCTTATATCGGCGGTAATATGCGCTGCGGCACTTTTTGCACTTAACAGGAAGAAAGCAAAGAAAATGCTCGCCTCGCTGCTGTGCGTATCTTTGCTTTTGACGGCACTGCCGCTTGACGTTGCCGCAGAGGAAATCGGCAAAGCTGCGGCTGATACCGCAGATGTGACGGTTACAAAGGATATTACCGCAGGCGGTGCGAAAAAGACGTTTACCGCACGGGTAACGGCAGGAAAAACCGCCGACAGCGTAACTGTTACATATGATACGCTGGGCGGAAATAAGATAGACAGTGTTACGCTTGCCGCCGGAGAAACAATAGGCAGGCTCCCCGAAGCGATAAAGAAAAACGCTGTCAATAACGGCTGGTATCTTGACAAGCAGTGCTCGACACAGTTCTATGAGGACGAGCCAGTAAATCGTGATATAACGCTTTATGCGGGATATGATGAGGATAAGATAAAGCCGGAAACGCCTGAATACAACGAGATAACCATATCGGACGCGCCTGAGGACTTTTCATTCTCGCTTATCTCATCACAGAGCATAACGGACGATAATTTGCAGGACGTTATCAGTATCGAAAATCAGTTCGGTGAAATGCCGCTGCTCAAAGTTGAAAATACAGGCAGCGGAGTATACACTGTAAAGCCTGTTATCAACTGGACGGAAGGCGGCGTATATGTGCTGAGCCTTATAGATAACGGGGTACGGTTTGACGGTATCAATTCCGACATTATGCCTGACGAGAAGATAAGAACCATTACGCTTTTTATCTACAGGGAAGAAACAAACAACGTAAAGCTTAAAGACGGCATAGTTACTATCCCGAAAAGCCGGATAAGAGAAGATGACGACAACGAGCATATCTATATGTCACGCAGTGAATTCGAGGCACTCTCGATACACGAGGGTACGGTAATATTCGCTGACGATGCCGAAGAGCCAAGCTATCTGAACGTTGTGTCGTATGAACTTTTCGGCGATGAATACAAGATACTTACGGTAGGCAGTGATGTTGACGATATATACGAAGAACTTGATATTTACTTCAAGGAAAAGTATGTCAAAAACGATGTGCTTGCCGAGGCGATAGATACCGAAAAGCTGGTAGAACAGCTTTATGAAAGCGAAGGAACACAGCAGCTTACATATATGCTTGCCGCCGCTGTATATGACAGCAAGACGGTAAGGGAGCTTGGTGACGGCAATGCGCCGTTTGAGCTTATGTCCAACACATATATGGACGGGGTAAACTGGAACGACAAGCAGATAAAGCTGAATGTAAAGGAACTTCTCGAAGGGCTTACAATCAGCGCTAAGGTCGGTACGGCGAAGAACACTAATTTCAAATGTATAAACGGTTTCCCGAATGAGCAGGACTGGACGGCGCTCAACATCACATTCAGCTATGAGATGACGCTTAAAAACAAGGTGAAGCTGGAGGCTGAGGTAAGCATCAGCGAATACCTTATCATAGGCGTAGGCGGCACTCTCAGCTTAAAGCGTGACTTTAACGTGAAGTTCCTGCCCCTGTCGCAGACGGATGTAACATTCAAGATACTGGTCTGCTCGGCAGATGAGGAAGAGGACGATAAGCAGCAGGATAAAGAAGAAAAGAGAGATGTTTCCGTTGAGATAGAAGCCATAATGAACGGCGAGGATAAGGAAAGCGGAAATATCATAAAAGACGTGCGTGAAATGCTCGAAAACAAGGGCGGAGCCATAAGGCTATGCGAGGTGAACCTTTTCAGCGCAACGTTTATGCCTATACTGCCGCTGTCTATAAAGACGGAACTTAACTTTGTGGTTAATGTTTCGTTTGCGGCGGGCATCAGTATGGAAGCATCGGTGCTTCAGGCAAAGGGTCTTGGCATAAGAGGAAATATCAAGGAACCGTCATCTATAAACGTATACAGATTTATAATGGCGGGCGACGACCGTTACATATTTGATATGTACGCTTACGGCTATCTTGGCGTTGAGGCGGGCATCGAGGGTAAGGTATCGGTATCGCTTCTTGGTCTTAATGATCTCGGAAGTGTCGGTGCGGCACTTGAAATAGGTGCTTATGCCGACCTGTACGGTTATCTGCACTATCATTCGCAGGATATGCGACACAATAAATACTACGCTTCTCCGAAGGAACATTACCACGAGCTGCAAGGCGGAATATACTTCGAAATGGGCGTGTATATAAAAATCTCGATATTTGCGGAAAGCAAGCTGTTTAAGAAAAAGGCGGAGCTTGCAAAGCAGTTCAAATTCCCGATATTCAGCGTAGGCGACAAATATATCTATGCGGATAAGCCGACGCTTGAGGGCAATACCGACATAATACTGCGGGAAACAGATACGAATGTCTATGAGATAGACGGACTTATCCCTGCGCAAGGCACATATCTTGATATAACTACAGGAGATATTGTAACACGGCAGATGAGCAGCAGTGAGTTCAAGGCTGCCTGCTACAGCAAGTATTTCAAGGTAAGCAAGAGCGACGACGGCAAGATAACGCTCACGGTATCTCCCGACGCTCCGAGCAGATATACAAGCGGCTTGCTTAGCTGTATACTGCGCCTTTACTATACGGGCGGACAGAATCTGCTGTTCACATCCGACACCGAAAATCTGTACTATGACGCAGACAAGGGCACTTATATCAGCAGAAAGCATATCGGTGACATTGGTGTATACTATTACCGCAAGGGAGTTGACTTCCCTCTTGAAGACAAGGATAAGACCGCAACACTTCAGTTTGCGGTATCGGCTGACGGCAGGACAGAAATTGTAGATACAATAACCGTACAGAAGGGCGGATATGTAAGCGGCTATTCGCTTGCGGTTTCGACCTACTGCGATAAAAACGGCTATATCTATGATAAGTCGCTGTTTGATACAGAGATACAGCCGTACTACTGGCTCAGCAATGATATGACCATCACGCTTAACACATACACTGCACAGAAGCTGTACTCGGTGGAATATTTTGACACTGAAAATGACAGATGGGTAAGTGAACTGTGGGCGGTAGATTATCTTGACGATATAAAAATGTTCGACAGATATAAACAGTCTGTGAACAGCGTTACTCATTTTGCAAGCTTCGGTATCGACAGAGCGGATGGTATGAGATACCAGATGTACATGAAGGACGCTCTGGCATACAGATACTATGACAGCAGTTACAGCGGCAGTGTACACGGTCTTGATACGACTAAGCCGCTTGCGGTGAACTATGGCAGTGAAGAAGATCTGCAGTCGTTCAGGGCAGAATACGAAAAGCTGTACCCGACGGCCTACAGCATTATGCTTAAAGCAAACTATCTTGTAAGAAGATGCATAGTCGACATTTATAACGAGAGCGGTTATGCGGGCGCAAGATATGTTGAATACGGCACTGAGTTCAGAGTGCCGGATACATTTATCGACAACATCAACAGCAGTAAGGAAAACGAGCTTATCGGCTGGGATATTGACGGTGACGGCAAGGCGGATATGGCTCCCGATGAAAAGATAACCGTTATGGGCGATATGAGGCTGAAGCCTGTAATGAAGCGAAAGCTGTACACGGTAACGGTAAGACTTGCGGATTATACCGAAAGAAAGTTTGACGTTATCTACGGCAAGCCTTTGCCGCAGGAGCTGGACCGGCTTATAAACAGCATTCCCGATAATCCGAAGCCCGACAGCGAGGATTCGTTCTACGAGCCGTCATATGTGCTTATAAAGAGCGATGTTACGGTAGGCGGTTATACAGCAGGCAAAACTGTAAGGTACAACGGCGATATAAGCATAATGCCGGAAAGCAATGTGTACTTTGAGATAGTTCCTGCGAAGCTGTATCACTACATAACGCTTATCGCAAACGATGGCGGCGGCTTCAGATATACCGATGAAAACGGTGCTGAAATAGAAACTGACAGGATAAGGACGGTTGTACAGGACGGTTACCGTTTTGCAACGGCGCTTTACGGATATTCCGCATTCGCACCTGAGGACACATATACTACCGAATATCTGCTGTCGTATTTTGTGGACGCAGACGGAAACAGAATCGGCAGTAACGATAATGTGAAGAAGCCCGGTACCTACTATATGAAGTGGAACACCAACGACAGACGCTGTTATATAAACTATGACGTTTATATTTACAACGAGAACGGTGCGGAGGTTTCACACGAGGTAAAGTCCGAGTTTGACGGCTACAGACCCGAATATGATGAGCTTTGTAAAAAGTATGATGCCGAAGTTGAGGCGCTTGCACAGTATGACGATGAGTATTACACATATACTCTCAAGGAAGAGCCGATAAACGAAGAAAGCACGACCGATGACGGCAAGACCTACAAGACTATAATTGTAAGGTGGAACAGAACACCGAAGGAGTTTGATGTAACGTTTGACTATGACAACGGCACGGAAAACGAAACGGTAAAGGTAAAGTACGGCTATCTGTATCGTGCAACGGCAGGTGCTTTAAAGGATGATAAGTACAGCGATTATGAGCTTGTCGGATTTGACCTTGACGGTAACGGCACAGCAGATGTGATGCCGGGCGAATCGTTCAGAGTAACGGGCGATATGACGCTGAAGGCAGTATGGAAAGCTACCGACAAAATCTACAGCGTGGTGTTCTATGCTATGAGCGGTGAGTTTGATGACGGTACGGTGCGTTATGAGATAACGGGTAAATACGGCGACGCAATCTCACTGTCGGATATTCCTGTACCGACAGGTACAGAGGGCTATGAGTTTGCAGGCTGGGATAATGCCGTTCCGACGACGTTCGGTAATGATGACGGTATTATAAAGACCGAGATCAAAGCAACATACAAGCTGAAAAAGATGACGATAACCTACCGTCTTGTAAATCTTGATACCAACAAGGTTTACGAAAGCTATAAAACAGCCGAATTTGACTACGGAACGGTGTTCACGGCTGATATGCTTGAGGCATCTCCTGATACAGACGGCTGTCTGTTCGGCGGCTGGCTTGGCGAAAACGGCTATTCAGTCATCGGAAAAGAAATCAAGTCCGATATGACGCTGACGGGTACTATCACTCCTGTTTATGTCATCTACTCGCTTGACGGTGTTGAAAGCTCAAGGGAAAAGGCTAAAATCGGCGCTGAGGTCACAGTAAAGGAAAAAGCCGACGGTTATCTTGAGTGGACAACGGATGATGTAACGGTTGAAGGCGGGAAGTTCACGATGCCGTCGAAGAATGTATCGTTCACAGCCGAAAAGGATATGAGCGGCTATCTGACAGTTTCAAACGGCAGTGCAAGCACGATAATAGATACCGAAAGCAAGACGTTTATCAGCGGCAAGGCAAGCGGCTTTGAGTATGATACAGCTACCGGTATACTGACAGTAACCGGAAACGGTCTTAAGCTGTCGGGCGTCGGAAAGAATATAATGCTGTATATTAAGCAAAGCGTTTCGGATATTACGTTTGAAAATCTTACGCTTACGGCAGGAGATATGAACGGCGTGAAGCCCGACGATTTCAGCAGCATAGGCGTAGGCGACGGAAGCGGCTCGGCTGACACATATCTGATGTTTGTAAGCTCAAACAGCCTTAAGGTGAACATAAACGGAAATGTTACGCTTTCTAAACGTAACACGGCGACTACAGAAAACCTGTTAGCGATAGATCAGGCGCACCTTGACTACGACGATGTAACTCCTATGAGTATGGAGTTTATCGGCGGCGACAGCCCGAATCTCACAGTAACGGGAAATACATACGCTATACAGAGTATTGGCAGTGTTGATTTCAGCGATATGATATTTACCGCAGCAGCTGAATATTACGGCGTACACGCAGAAACGATCTGCTTCGACAGATGCAGTATAACAACAACAGGGCTTGCGGGAACGAACATAGAATCGTCAACCGGCATATACAGCAACGACCTTTCGATCGTTGACTGCAGCTTAGACATAAGAACCGGAATATTCGGTGAAACGATCGATATTTCGGGTGCTACAGACGGAATAGTTACCTCCGGATATGGTGGGGCGGTTATGGTAAAGTGCAAGACAAAGGGCTGGTCGGAAACGGCAAGCGGACTGCTGACGGTGGCACTTGACAAGGGATGCTCCGTACTGTTTACGGTATCGGCAGGAAATTCGGCAATTCAGGCGTTTGACTTTGAGGGAGGGGAAAACAAGGTAGTTTCCTATCCGCAAACTACGGTGCCTGATAAGGAATTTGAGCTGACGAAGGATTTCTACTGGCTTCTTAAGGAGAAGAACGGTACGGCACTTATAAATGAGATAAGATTCTCGGGTAAATAAACGAACAAGCGACCCCGACAGAGTTTTCTGTCGGGGTCGATGTTTTATATAAAAAGTATTTTGATTGATGTGCTTCTTGTTGCATCGTTCAGCTCTGACTATGATAGCAAGCTACCGATAGTTCTTTTTGCAAGATAGCACTTCTCGGGTTCGCTATTCGAGTGGGTACACCTGTCAATATGAAAGAGAAAAAGAACCAAAGGGATCAGGGAAACAACTTCTAAGCAACTACAATCCCCACCGTAGTTGGCTCGGCTTGACCGAGCAACAGAACCTCCCCTTTTTCGAGGGATAGTGCGGTTTTGGAAGGGTCAGTGGTGTAAAGCAATCCCTCCGTCTTGACGGCAGAAAAGTTTACAATATAAAAAGAGTGGGCATATCGCAAGCAGAAAGCAACAAAGCAACAGTTTGTGCCTTGCCGTCAATCCACCTCCCTTTGACAAGGGAGGCAAGAATATGGTGTTTTTCGAGGGATAGTGAGTTTTTCGAAGGGTCAATGTCAGTGCAGTTGTACAGATACACTCACGAAAATATTAATGCCTTGTCGGTACGGAAAATGTTTTAAGCGGTGTTGGCAGTACGTTTAGATGTTCAACTTTAATAATAATTGTTTTTTTGGCATAGCACGACCCCGACAGAGTTTTCTGTCGGGGTCGATGTTTTATTGACAGGTATTGAATATAGTAGTATAATTTAACTGATACCGTTAACAGCGGAAACTATTTTGATTCAAGGATGGTGTTACATGGGCGCTGTACTGACACTGGGCTGCGATATGATACCGAAAATCAATTTCGCAATGCAACAGAATTACATACCTTTCATAAGAAACCTTACCGTCGGCAACGAGGGCGATGAGGATATAAGCGATGTAAGGCTTACTATCGCTTTTGACCCGGCTTTTGCAAAGACCTTCACATATGATATAAGCTGTGTGCCGTCGGGAAAGTCGGTTGAAATTTCGCCGCTGAGGATAATTCTCAGCACGGAAATGCTGTTTTCGCTGACGGAGGCAGTGTCGGGTACTGTAAGCTTTTCGCTTTCAAAAGACGAAAAAGAGCTTTACCAAAAGGATATTCCCGTTCAGCTTCTTGCGTTCAACGAATGGAGCGGTCTTGCATTTGATCCGGAGCTTATTGCGGCATTTGTGACACCGAATCACCCGGAGATAGCGAAAGTCATATCAGAAGCATCGGTCTACCTTAAAAAGTGGGCGGATACTACAGCCTTCAGCGCATATCAGCGGCAGAACCCGAACTTTGTAAAACAGCAGATGGCGGCTTTATATGCGGCGCTGTGTGCAAGAAGGATAGCGTACAATATGCCGCCTGCCAGCTTTGAATATATAGGGCAGAAGATACGTCTTGCAAATACCGTGCTGGAGCAGAAGCAAGGCACCTGCCTTGATCTTGCGGTGCTGTATGCGTCTTGCCTTGAGGCTGTAGGTCTTAATCCTATCATTATATTCATAGAGGGTCACGCTTTCTGCGGCTGTCATCTTGAGGAGGAAACCTTTGCGGACTGTGCTACCGATGATGTGTCGGCTATAGAAAAGCGTATTGCGGCAGGGGCGGAGGAACTTCTGCTCGTGGAATGTACGGATATGACAAAGGAGAATGTTGACTTTGACAAGTCGCTGAAGCACGGCAGGGATCATATGAATACACCGGGCAGCTTTATATGTGCGGTCGATATTGCCCGTACAAGAGGAAGCGGCATCCGTCCGATACCGCTGAGACTCGAACAGGCTCTGACGGCTGAAAGCACAGAGAGCGACGGCGCAAGGCGCATAAGAATGAGTGCACCGAGCGAGCTTGATATGTCGCTGTACGGAAAAGTGGCGCAGGGCAGTAACGAGCCTATGACAAAGCAGAAAATATGGGAAAGAAAGCTGCTTGATTTTTCGCTGAGAAATTCTCTGCTGAATTTCAGAATAAATAAAAGCACGGTCGAAATTATGGTGTCGGATCTGTCGCTTCTTGAAGATAAGCTGTCTGACGGAACGGATTTCCGCATCCTTGAGGCACCGTCCGAGTGGACGGTTTCTATGCGAGATGCTAAAACGTTTGAGATAGAAACCGATAAGGACCTTGTAAGGAATATAGCCGAGCAGGAACTGAAAAACAAGAGGATAAGGACGTTCATGGATGCGGCAGAACTTGAGGAGAGCCTTAAGAAGCTGTACCGTGCGGCTAAGGTGAGCATGGAGGAGAACGGCTCGAACACGCTGTTCCTGTCGCTCGGAATGCTCAGGTGGTTTGAAAGTGAAATGTCGGAAAAGGCAAGATATGCGCCTCTTGTGCTTATACCGATAGATATAGTCAGAAATGTCCGTGACAAAGGTTATATAATCAGAAGCCGTCAGGAAGACGCTCAGATAAACGTAACGATGATAGAGTATTTACGGCAGGATCACGGCATTGAGATAAACGGTCTTGACCCTCTGCCCGAAGACGAGCATGGAATTGACCTGCCGCTTGTTTTCAATACCGTAAGACAGGCGATAATGGGCAAAAAAACGTGGAATATTATCGAACACAGTTTTATCGGTCTGTTCAGCTTCGGTCAGTTTGTAATGTGGAACGATATAAGAAACCGCAGTGACGAACTTAAAAGCAACAAGGTGGTATCCTGCCTTATGGAAGGTGCGACAAGCGAAGCGCTGACGGGGGACTTTATTGCGGATACCGATATTGACAGCAAAATATCGCTTACGGATATTGCTGTCCCCGTTGACGCAGATTCTTCACAGCTGAGTGCGGTGGCTGCGGCATCGGCAGGAAGAAGCTTTGTGCTACACGGTCCTCCCGGAACGGGTAAATCGCAGACCATCACCAATATGATAGCGAATGCGCTTTATCACGGAAAAAGCGTTCTGTTTGTGGCGGAGAAAATGGCAGCGCTGAGCGTTGTACAGAAGCGTCTTGCTAATATCGGGATTGACCCGTTCTGCCTTGAACTTCACTCCAACAAGACAAGTAAATCCGCAGTTTTAGCGGAACTTAACAAGTCGCTTGAAACGGCAAGGGTAAAATCTCCCGAACAACACGCCGCAGTTGCACAGAAGCTGGCACAGGAAAAGGCAAAGCTGAACTTTGTGATAGAGGCTCTGCACGAAAAGCGCAATTTCGGTGAATCGCTGTATACGGCTATCGAACGCTATGAGCAGTGTATGGCTGAAAAGGGGAAAATATCTATCGGCAGAGATGCTTTGCAAAATGCCGACGAAGGTACTATTGCACGATTTGAGGAAATTATATCGGAATATGTTGTCGCAATATCCGAGATAGGTGTTTATGCACAGCATCCGCTTATAAGATACGGCGGATGTGAATATTCCACAGAAATGCGTGACAGCTTCAAAAACGGCCTTGACAGACTTGCGGAGGAATACGGCGGGGCGGACGAGGCACTGAACTTTATAGCAACTGCTGTCGGTCTTGACGGAAATATCAGCCGTGAAAAGCTGAACGCCGTATCGGGTCTTATAGACGCCTGCGGCGAGGACGCACCTGTAATAAACGAGATATTGGGTACGGCAGATTTTGACGCTGTCGTTTCAAAGCTGAAAACGCTGTGTGAAACGGGAAAAGCATACAATGCGCTTTGTGCCGAAATCGAAAACGGCTTTGACAAGGCTGTGCTTTCATATCCTGCACAAAGTGCAAGGGTGAAATGGAAACAGGCGGAGGCTAAGTGGTTTTTACCGAAGCTGATAGGTCAGAACAGGCTGTACAAGGAACTTAAAGTCTACAGTAAAAATCCTGCCGCATTTAAAAAGAGCGATGTATGCGGAGTATATGACAGGCTGATTGAACTGTCGGAAAAATCGGAGCAGATGGGGCTGATAATCCCGACACTGAATATAACGGGTGGAATATTGTCCGGTACGGCTACCGACTGGGATATGCTTTCAAGGGCGGTGCATAAGACGGAGGCTGTTTATGGGGAGGCAGCTTCAGACAGATTCAGCGACAGCGAAAAACAGCACATTATGAATGTGTTCGTGAAACGTTCACCGCAGGAAATTGCCGGATGTGCGAAAAATCTTGAGGCGGTAAGAAGCTATACGGAAAAATCCGACAGACTGGCTGAACTTTATTCGGTGAACACGGAATTTGAAGAAAGCGCCGATTGGCTTACAAGCGTCAACTCGGTATTTAAGGCGATTTCGGACAATATTTCGCTTGTAAAGAGCAAGGCGGCGTTCAACTTGGCGGATAAGCGGCTTTGTGACGCAGGGCTTGCGGCTGTGAGCCGTGCCTATAAAAACGGCACTGTATCGGCAGATAATATAAGAGCGGCTTATCACTGCGAGCTTTATTATCAGCTGGCACTTATGACTATCGCCGCAGACAAGCGTCTTGCCTCCTTCAACGGAAAGCAGTATGACGCTCTGATTGACGAATACAGAAGAACGATAAAGGAATATCAGAGGCTCACTATGCAGGAACTTGCGGCAAGGCTGTCTGCAAATATACCCGTATCAGACGGTACGAGCGCCGCATCATCCGAGATGGGAATACTGAAGAAGGCTATCAAAAATAATGGCAGAATGATGCCGCTCAGAAAGTTGTTTGATCAGATACCGACACTGCTCAGAAGGCTCTGCCCGTGTATGCTTATGAGCCCTATCTCAGTGGCACAGTATATCGACCCGTCATTCCCGAAATTCGACCTTGTGATATTTGATGAAGCGTCACAGCTTCCGACAAGCGAGGCTGTCGGCACTATAGCAAGGGGCGAGAATGTTGTTATAGTAGGCGACCCGAAGCAGCTTCCGCCTACGTCATTCTTTACAAGCAACCGTATTGACGAGGACAACAGCGAGCTTGAGGATCTGGAGAGCCTGCTTGACGACTGCCTTGCGATCTCTATGCCGCAGATGTATCTCAAGTGGCACTACCGCTCACGGCACGAGAGCCTTATCGCATACAGCAATATGAAGTATTATGACAATAAGCTGTATACGTTCCCGTCACCGAACGACCTTGTATCGCAGGTAAGGCTTATACGTCCGGAAGGCTTCTATGACAAGGGCAAGACAAAGCAGAACAAGGCTGAAGCGGAGGCTATAGTCAATGAAATCATCCGCAGGCTGAGCGATGAAAAGCTGAGGAATGACAGCATAGGCGTGGTAACGTTCAGCTCTGTTCAGCAGAATCTTATCGACGATATGCTGGTTGACGCATTTGCGAAGAACCCGGATATAGCTGATTTTGACGCAAAGTGTGACGAGCCTGTGTTTATCAAGAACCTTGAAAATGTGCAGGGCGACGAGCGTGACGTTATACTGTTCTCGGTGGGCTACGGTCCTGATGAAAACGGAAAGGTTTCGATGAACTTCGGTCCGCTTAACCGTGACGGCGGATGGAGAAGACTTAATGTTGCAATCTCAAGGGCAAGGAAGGAAATGATAGTTTATTCCGTTCTGCGTCCTGAGCAGATAGACCTTACGAGAACACGCTCGGAGGGTGTTGCGGGGCTTAAGGGCTTCCTTGAGTTTGCAACGAGAGGTACGAATGTAATCGCAGGACGCACGGATATGTTCGCAAAAGCGGATGACAGCCTTGTAAGCGAGATAGCGAAGGGCATTGAAACGCTCGGATATAAGACGAGGTGCAACATAGGCTGTTCGCAGTTCAGAATGGATATAGGTATAATAGATCCCGAAAATCCCGAAACATATATTCTCGGTATTATGCTTGACGGTGAAAACTGCCACAGAAGCGCAACCGCAAGGGACAGATTTGCGGTTCAGCCTGGCGTGCTTGAGGGGCTTGGCTGGAGTGTAATGCGTGTATGGACGCTCGACTGGCTTGATGACAGCAACGGAGTTTTACAGCACATAAAGCAGGCTGTTGAAAATGCACAGCATCCGCAGGAAAAGCCTGTCGGGGAAGTAAAGACAAAGCAGGCGCCGGTATTTGAAACGGTTGAGAAAACACCTGTGCCGAATAAGGCAACGCTGTATGAAACGGCAGAAGTATCGCCTGTCGGAACGCCTGAACAGTTTTATCTTCCTGAAACGGTTCCTGTTATACAGTCGCTTGCAGTGCTTATTTTGTCGGCAGAAGCGCCGATAAGCCGTAGCGCTCTTGTGCATAAGCTGATAGGTGCGTGGGGCATAACAAGAAGCGGCGACCGCACGGACAAGGTGCTTGCCGATGTGTTCAGAATGATCGACAAGCGTATAACGATTGATGAGAACAATGCGTTCTTCTGGCTCGGCAAGCAAAACCCCGATACTTATGACATTTATCGCCCTGCCGATATTCAGGGCAACAGAAGGGAGCTTACGGAAATCCCGTCGGAAGAAATAATCTCCGCTATGACGGAGGTGCTTTCAGAGCAGATAGGACTTTCAAGGGCCGACCTTATCCGTGAGACCGCAAAGAAATTCGGCTACACAAGGCTCGGTACGGTGATGACCTCTACAGTCGAGTTTGCAGTCGATAAGGCGGTAACGGGTGGTAAAATCAAGAATAACGGTGATAGATACACGCTCTGATCTATGGTGTGTCTGCCGGAGATTTGCATAACGATTCTATGATAATAATAAAAAGCACCCCGCTGTGTCGGGGTGCTTTAGTTTGTCGAAAAAGTCTTTCATTGGGATATACTTCTGTTATATCATTCAGCCCTGACTATGATAATAGGCTACCGATAGTTCTGTTTGTCGGACAGCACTTCTCGGGTTCGCTATTCGAGTGGGTACACCTGTCAATATTAACGAGGGAAAGAACCAAAGAGACTAGGGCAAGGGACTTGACAGCCCCTCTCCCTATCTCTTAGGTTCTCTCCCTC
>OCHJ01000624.1_pt1 | contig 40511 bp, 38 predicted proteins | sample 1538381 | NCBI WGS metagenome assembly OCHJ01 (sample SAMN04571688, study PRJEB22368) | human gut metagenome | biome: human gut; material: stool | host: Homo sapiens | place: Luxembourg | collected 2012-06-29 | reverse complement strand
GAATTTCTTATTGGTTAATTAATCAATTAGTAAGAAGAAAACAAATACCATGCTCAAAAGTTGGTGGAAAATTTCTATTTAGAATTCAAGTATTAGACGAATATCTAAGTAGAAAAGAAAAAGAATCAATTAAATATTAATTGCAAGAAAGCGAGGAAAGGAGGATATGTATGAAATACCGTGGTTTAAAACAGAAACTACAATATTTTCAAACAGGAAAATTCAAATAATTCTAAAACTTCCTGAAGGAGACACTTATTTTAGAGTGTGGATTCAATTAATTGCATTAGCAGTTGAATGTAATAATAGAGGAAGATTAGAAATAGGAGAAAATAATCCAATGACAATTCAAAATTTTTCAAAGATTATGGGAAAATCTAATAAAAAAATTGAAAAAATTTTGAAAAAGTTTCTAGAATTAGAAATGTTAAAAAAAGAAGGGGAAACATTTCTAATAAAAAATTGGGACAAGTATCAAAGTATTGAAAAGTATGAAAAATATCAAATGCAAAACAGAGAAAGACAAAGGAAATATCGTGAAAAGCATAAAAGTGAAATTGAAAAAAGTAACGTTATCAAAATGTTAGATAACGAAGAAGAAAAGAATACAAAAGATATAGAAAATAAAAAAGAAGAAAATATAAGAGAGGAGAATGAAAATGGATTTAGGCAATACAAAATTTAATGAAATTATTCACAAAGAGTTCAAAAGATGTGAATTTTGTAATAAAGAATTAACACCAATAGGACTTGATTATTTATATGCTAATATTTCTCCAGATTCAATTAAATACGAAAGATGTGATTGTAATAAGGCACAAGAGTATTGGAAAAGAAGAGATGAGCAAGAATATGAAATTCAGAAAAGAAAACATTTTAGGGACGTTATAAACAAACTATACAAACAGAACTATAATGAAAGAAAATTTCAAAATCTGAACTTTGAAAATTTTAATATTAATTCTGGAAATGAAATAGCAGTAAAAGTTGCTAAAGATTATACAAGCAAATGTATAACAAAAATACAAACTAAAGGACTGATAATAACAGGCGAGTCAGGACTTGGAAAAACACATTTAGCAGCATCAATTGCTAACAAATTAATTGAAAATGATAAGATTGTATTAATGGGAAGATTAACGACTTTACTAGACATGATTAAGGAAACTTTTAGAGATAATACAAAGTCAGAAAATGAATTAATAGAGCTATATTCAAATGTAGATATGATAATAATTGATGATCTTGGAACAGAGAAAATAAGTCAGTGGGCATTAGAAAAATTATATACAATAATTCAAAATAGAAATGAAAAAGGATTACCAATAATAATTACAACTAGGTTTGATAAACAAGGATTAATAGAAAGATTTAGTCAAAGTCAAGATGAACAATTAGTAGATGCAATAATATCAAAATTGTATCAAATGTGTTATGGAATAACACTAAAAAATATAAAAGAAAAAGCTAGCATAAGTGACCAAACTAAATGCTAACTTAAATGATTGTAACTATATTTTAATACAGAAATTTAAAAAAGTAAATAGAAAAAAGAAAGGAATTGATAATATGAAAGTTTATAAAGAATATAAAGAAATTGAAGTAAAAGATATAAAAGGAGTTAAAGCAAATGCAATATGTAGCATAAATTTAGAAAAAGTTTGTAGATATATGGAGGTAATAAAAAAAGAAGGAATTAAGAAACCATTTGAAGTTATTCAAAAAGAGAATGGGTACTATGTTCTAGATGGTGGAATAAGATTATTAGGAGCAAAAGTACTAGGATATGACAAAGTTCCATGCTTAATAAGAGATACAAAACAAGAAATTTTATTAAGAAAATTAAATAAAATTTTTCGATTAGAAAACGAAAATTATGAAATAAAAAGTGACATAAATGATGAGAAATGTTTGAAACCTTGTAGAAAAAATTATTATAAATTAAATATTTTATAATTAAAAAATAATACGAAAAGTACTTGGATTTTGATTTGAAAAGTCCAAGTATTTTTCAAAGTATAGAGTGTATTTGATAGAAAAAAGTAATAATTTTAATACTAAAAAAGAGAATATTGTTGTCCTAACAAGCAATGAATTTCGCTAGCTCGAAATTCTAAATGGGAAAATTCCCCAATCCCCTTTTTAAATGAGAGGAGAGAGCGAATGGCAACAACAAAAATATGGAAAGTACAAAAGAGATTAGATAAAGTAATTAACTATGCAACAAATGAAGAAAAGACAAAAAACAATTATAGCGAATATGGAATGGATGAGTTTGATAGTATTAGGCAAGTAATGACTTATGTAACTAATCCAGATAAAACAGAAAAACAATTTTATACTACAGGAATAAATTGTGAAGTAAAAGATGCAGTTAAGCAAATGCAGTTTGTAAAAACATTATATGGAAAAGAAAATGGCATATTAGCATTTCATGCTTATCAATCTTTTAATGAAGGAGAAGTTACTCCAGAAATTGCTCATGAAATTGGAGTAAAACTTGCAAATGAGATGTGGGGAGATAGATTTCAAGTTGTAGTATCTACTCACTTGAATACTGGGCATCTTCATAATCATTTTGTGATTAATTCAGTTTCATTTAAAGATGGGAAAAAGTATTATAGTAATTTGACTAATACAGCATTATTAAGAAAAACATCAGATGAAATATGTGAAGAATATGGATTAAGTGTTTTAAAAGAAAAGACATGTAAATCAGGAATTAACTTTGAAAATTTTTATAAAAAATCTATGAGAGATTCAGACTATTATAAATTTGCAAAAGAAGATATAGATTATGCAATAAAACATTCATATACTCTAAAACAATTTCAACAAATGTTAGTATCAATGGGATATAACTATTATTATAGAGCAGATAAATTAAGTGTTAGAAGAGAACCATATAGAAGAAATATAAGAGTTGAAAGAGCTTTTGGAGAAGAGTATTCATTGGAAAATATAAAAAGAAGAATATTAGAAAATGACTATATAAAACAAGAAAGAATAATTCCTTATAAGGTGATAGGGCATAGACATTTTATAACAAGAGATAGAATAAGAAAGAAATACAAACCTAAGGGAATTGTGGCTTTACATTACTACTATAGATATTTACTAAAGTTATATACCAAAAAGAATATACAATATAAATTGACTCCTGAAATGAGGGCAGAAGTCCAAAAGATGGATGAGTATTCGGAAAGAATTAGATTTTTATGCAAGTATAAGATTGAGACTATGAGCGATGTTGATAATATTAAAGAACAGAAAAAGGAAGAATTGCAGAAAATTTTGAATATTAGGAATAGACTGTATTATAAGAGACAAAAGTTAGATAGTGAAATTGAAAAAGATGGTGTTACTAAAGAAATAATTGATGTTACTTCTGTTTTAACAAAAGTTAGGAAAGAGATTAGGTTGTGTGATGAAATTTATGATAAAGTGCCAAAGATGAAAGAACAAATAAGAGAACTAGATGAGAAAGAAAAGCAGAAGATAAAAGAAAAAGAGAGTAAATTAAAAAAGAAGAAAGATAGAAGATATGAAAGATAGGGCTGGTACAGAAATGTATCAGTTTCAGTTTGCCAACATTTTTCTGCCGTTTTATGTGGATAAAACATTATTCAACAACGATTTCCTTGAAATATTCAAGAATTTCTTGAAATAAAAAAACAAAAATGATAGAATAATGTCGAAACTAAAATTTAAAGTTGGGGGCAATAGATGGAAATAAGTTATGATAAACTATGGAAATTAATGATAGACAAAAAGATAAATAAAACTCAATTATCTGAAAAAGCTGGAATAACTACAAATGCAATGGCTAAACTTGGTAAGAATGAATCAGTACAAATAGAAATATTAGTTAAAATTTGTAAAGTCTTGGAATGTAACATTGAAGATATTGCAGAATTAAAAAAAGAGGGGGAAAAATAAAATGATTAAAGAAATGACAGAGGATGAAGTAAGAGATTTAGCTGGTAAAATTTTAAAGTTTAAAAATACAGATAAAGTTCAATCAGGAGTTGGACAATTAACTTCATTTAATCAATTAGGGTTTAATGGAATAAAAGATAGACCAGATGGATGGTACCTTCCTAAGAATGTTGAAGAACCTGCCATCATATTAGAAACAAAGAATTCAAATCAAAAATTAGAAAACTTTTTGGATGAAGTAATTAAAAATTGTGATATTGTTTCAACAAAATATAATAAAGTAATAGGTATTTTATATAATGGTATAGATGTAATTGTTTTAAAAAATAATGAAGTAATAGAAGCTGTGGATACACTACAAAATAAAGATTATTATTTGTCATTATTTAAAGTAAATAAAATAGATAAACAAAAAATATATGGATTAACTAAAAAAATTAATGATTGTCTTCATACAGAATTTGGAATTAAAAATTTATATCATAGAATGATTTTTACAGCTTGTGCTTTAGTTGCTAAAAGGTATGGGGCTATGTTAATAAAAGGTATGAATTATCCTACATTTCATACATTAATACATTCAACATTGTCAAAATCGCTAGAAGATAATAGAAGACAAAATCAAAAATTGGATATATTGCTTGAAGTTTATTCAGAAATTAAGATGAACTCAACTGAAAATCAAGAAGCAATTGATAATTTTATTGAATGGGTTTCTGAAATATCTGAGTGTGTAAACTCGGATTATTGGAATGGTGAAGATGTAATGGGAATTTTTTTCAATGAATTTAATAGATATAAAAAGAAATCAGAAAGTGGACAAGTGTTCACACCAGAGCATATTACCTCGCTTATGTATAGATTGATAGATGTACATCAAGATGATAGAGTGTTAGATGCAGCTTGTGGTTCAGGTGGATTTTTAGTTAAATCTATGAGTAATATGATTAAAGAATCTGGTGGAATTCAAACTGATAAAGCTAAAAAGATAAAAAGTCAACAACTATTTGGTATAGAATTTGATAGAGAGATCTTTGCTTTAGCTTGTGCTAATATGTTAATACATAAGGATGGCAAAACTAATTTGGAACAATTAGATAGTAGAACTCTTAAAGCAGGTGAATGGATGAGAGAAAAGAAAATTACTAAAGTTCTAATGAATCCTCCATTTGAGAGAAAATACGGGTGCTTAAAAATAGTTGAAAATGTTTTAGATAATGTTCCTCAACATACAATGTGTGCATTTATTTTACCAGATAAAAAATTAGAAAAAGATAATAGTGCTTCTATATTAAAACATCATCAATTACAAAAAATAGTTAAATTACCTGAAAAAGTATTTTCAGAAGGGGTAACAACATCAGTATTTATTTTTGAAGCAGGAATACCTCAAAATAATAAGGAAATATTTGCTTGTTATATAGAAGATGATGGATTAGAAACAGTAAAAAATCAAGGTAGACATGATATAAAAGACAGATGGCAAGAAATAGAAGATAGATTTGTAGATGTAGTTCATAAACAAAATGGCGATGATACAATTCAATGGATTAATCCAAATGAGCACTTAAGTTATCAAATGCCAGAAAAAGAATTTGAAATATATGAAGAAGATTTTTCAAAAACTATGATGGATTATATTATGTACCAAGAAGGAATTGATGCAAAAGAATTTTCAGATAAATTAATAGAAAAGGTAATGTATTCAAGTTGTGTTGCTGAAGATGGTGAAGACTATGTTATTACATTAAAAGGTGATAACAAAGATGAAAAATAAGATTGATATAAAAAAATGGAAAGAATTTAAAATTGGTGATTTATTTGATATTCACCCAACAAAATCATATAAAATGAACAATAGTTCTTTAATGACAGAAGACGGAATTAATCCAGTTGTAGTTAATTCATGTTATAATAATGGGATTGGTGGATATACAAATTATGAGTGCACTGAAAGTGGAAATATGATTACCTTTAGTGATACAACGTCTGCTGATTCAATATTTTATCAAAAGAATAGCTTTGTTGGTTATCCTCATGTGCAAGGAATGTATCCAATTGGAGAATACAAAGACAAATGGAGTGAATATATTTATCTATTTTTTGTAACATTATTTAGAGAAAAAGCTATCGATTTGAATTATGATTATGTTAATAAATTTACAAGGGAATCTGCAAAGGAAATAATGATAAAACTTCCAGTAGATAACAAAAATAATCCGGATTGGAAATATATGAAAGAATATATGAAAAATATTGAAGATAAATCAAGAAAGGCAATAAAGAAATTAAATAACTGTGGAGACGATACACCCCCAATTGATATTACGGAATGGAGAGAATTTCATTTATATGATATTTTTGATATAGATTCAGGTTCAAAAATGGATAGAATAGCGATGAAATTTGATAATCCTACTATAAATTTTGTTGGAAGATCAGGAATTAATAATGGAGTTACTACTGTTGTAGATGAAGTTAAAGAATATTTACCGTATAAAGCTGGTAATTTAACATTAGCACTAGGTGGTGCATATTTAGGTTCTTGTTTTGTACAGAAAAAAGATTTTTATACAAGCCAAAATGTTGTAGTTTTAATTCCTAAAGAAGATATTTCATTTTATGCAAAAGAATTTATATGTGCAGTTATTTTTAAAGAAGGAAATACTCATTATAAAGCTTTTATTGATGAATTAAACAGACATATAAAAACGGATTTTGTAATAAAACTTCCAATCGATTCTTGTGGAAAACCTAATTATGAATATATGGATAAATATATGATTGAATTATTAAATAAAACTAAAAATAAATTAAATTATTTAAATAATATTTAGTTAACTTAATTATAAATAAGAAAGGAGAGCAAAATGGCAATTGGAAAATTAGAAGAAGTAGATATTAGGAAATTGTGGAAGCATGAACAATACGATTTTTCAGAATGGTTATCTAAAAAAGAAAATATAGAAAATTTGAATGATATATTAGGATTAACTCTTGTTGATATAAGCAAAGAAACTTATGTTGGTGCGTATAGATGTGATTTGTTTGCCAAAGATGAAACAACAGGAATAAAAGTTATAATTGAAAATCAATTGGAAATGTCTAATCATGATCATTTAGGAAAAATAATTACATATGCGTCTGGATTAGATGCTAAAGTTGTTGTTTGGATTGTAAAAGAAGCAAGGGAAGAACATAGAAGTGCTATAGAATGGTTAAACAATAATACAAATAGTAATATTAATTTCTTCTTAATAGAAATTCATGCATATAAAATAGGAAATTCAGATAATGCACCTATGTTCCAAGTTATAGAACAACCTAATGATTTTATTAAAAATAATAAATCTATTAATAGCAGTGATACAATGAATAAATCACAATCACAAAGAGTAGAATTTTGGAATCAATTTAATAATGTTCTTGTTGAAAGAGGAAAACCTTTTAATGTCAGAAAAGCCACAACAGATCATTGGTATAATGTAGCAATAGGAACTAGTGATGCTCATATAGATATTACATTAGTCAATAAAGATTCAGTAATAGGAGTAGAATTATATATAACAGATAATAAAGATTTGTTTGATAAGCTATATCAAAAGAAAGATGAAATAGAATCTGATTTAGGATTTAAATTAGACTGGAGAAGACTAAATAATAGTAAAGCTTCAAGAATAGTTACTTTTATAAAAGGTTTGAATTTTGATAACCATAGTAACTATAATGAATTAATGAATAAAACAATTGATTTAGCTGTTTTAATGAGAGATACATTTAAGAAATATATAAATTAATAATACATAAGAAAAGTAAAATATGAATGTTAATAATACAGGAATATTTTGCTTTTTTTGATATAAACATACAAAGTTCGACAAGATTTGCAAATAAAAAATGATATAGTAAAAATAAGGAGAAAAAAATGTACGAAAAGATAGTAAACTTTTTTGAAAGTAATCTATGTATAGAAAATATTTATTTTAGAAAAAAATATAAATTATGGATATTTAGTATTATTGCAATAGTATTATTAGAATTAATGTGTAACTTTATATTAACAAAAATATTTAATAACATATGGATAAGCATAATTCTAATTCTATTTAGTGATTTATTAATTACATCTATTATTTTATTTTTTGCATATGTTTTACCTATAAATAAAATATATAAATATAAATTTAATGAAAATACAAAATTGGATTTAGTAGGATTGTTAATGAAAGAGGAAAGATTAAGTTTATATAGAGAAAAAGAGATTAAAGAAATGCAATTTTTTCTAAAGAAAAAATTTAAAATGAATAATATAGAAAGTATTAACACTATTATAGATATGATAAATGAAGAAATAAAAGAGAAATATGTAAAAAAGAATTTTGTGGAAAAATATTTTAATAATACTATTTTACCAATTATAATTTTGATTTTAACTATTTATTTTACTAATACAAATGAACAAAATTTAGCCAATATATTAATGTTAACAATTATATCTATAATTCCAATAATTTTGACCGGAAATTTTTTAAATAAATTTAAAAATATAAATATTACACCTGTAAATAAAAAAGAAAATTTATTAGAGTTAAAAAGAGTTTTAATGGATATAAAAATAACAATGCAAAATAAATGAAAAAAGGATGAGAGTAATGTATAAAAATAAAAACATGGTATTCTTTTTCGATGAGTCTTTTCATAGTAGAAAAATAAATAATAAAACAATAGAAGATAAAGAATTTTTTGACAATTATGTTATGACAGGAATTGGATGTTTAAAAAGAGATTTGCATAAAAATGAAATTTTATATGCTCAATTTGAAGAAAGATTTAAAAAATTGTTTTCTATTAATGAAAATGATGAGTTAAAAAGTAAAATAGTAAAAAAAGAGCAATATAAATATGGTATTAAATCTTTTAATAAAAAGTCATTAGAATTATATAAAGATTTTTGGAAATTAATGAATAAAAGTGATTATATATATTATATTTGTGTTGTAAGTAAATTAGAATATATATTAACTCAATTTAATTATAATATTTGGAGAGTAAGAGATTATAGTTCTTTTGTATATTCAATAGTAAAAGCAGTAAATGTATATAGACCTAAAGAAGTGTTAAAAGCATTATTTGAAGAAAATAATTTGTTATTAGAGGAATTAGTTAAGTTTTTAAGAAGAAAGATATCCGAAAATGAAAATAATCCAATAAAAGTTCATGAAATTATATCTTTTAAAGAATGCATTACAATTTTAGAAGAAATTAATGGTAAAAATATAAATTTAAAATGGAAATATAATAATATATTTATAGGATTTAAAAAATTGGTTAATGAATTGGGATTAAATGATGTCAAAGTAGTAATAGACAAAGAAGGAAATCCAAATAACAATACAGCAAATGCCTGCAAAAAAGAAGGATTTAAAAATGTAATAGAAACAGATTCAAAAAAGAATGTAAGTCTTAGGTGTACTGATTTGATGTGTGGATTTATTAGTAAAATGATGCGAGCTATATATGAAGATACAAAAACAACTGACAATGAAGAATATAGAGAAAGAAAAATATTAAATAAGAATTGGTTTGAAATTAATGAAGAACAATTTTTGTTATATAAAGATATAGCAAAATATTTTAAAAAATATTCTACATATTATTGGAGTACATATATATCTATCTATTTTGATAGTTTTTTTCAATTTATAGATTTAATATACTATTTCGATATGTTTGAAAATTTTGAAAAATTTAATAGTATAGATTCTAACAATCATAGAGAAAGATATAATAGATTTATTATAAATCATATTAGCGAAAAATTTAAAGAATATGGATGGATGTGAAATAAATTTGAAATTGAAAAGATAAGAGTATTGCTCGAACTAAGAAAAAATTGATTATAATAATATTTTATAATTTTTCACTTAAATGTATAAGTTTAAATATAAAATATTATTATTAAATATTATTATTAAATATATTGGGAGAAAAATATGAAAATAGAAAAAATAAAAATTAAAAATTTTAGAAGTTTAAAAAATTTTTGTATTGATTTAGAAGATGAATTATCTTTAATAGTAGGAAAAAACAATACTGGCAAAACATCAGTTATAGAAATATTAAATAAATTTTTAAATAAAAATTCAATTGAGAGTGAAGATTTTAATATAGAGTATATAAAAGAGTTAGAAAACAATTTACTAGATGAAGAATATGAATTTAAAAATCAAGGAATTCAGTTAAAAATATTTATAAAATATAATGAAACTGATAATTTATCAAATATTTCTAAATTTTTAACAACACTTGATATTAATAATAACTATATTATTTTAGATTTTGAATATATTTTAAATGAAGAAAATTTTAGTAAGATAAAAAATGAATTTATTAAATTTATAAATGAAAATAGTAACAAAGATTTTGAATACTTTTTTAAACACAATTATAAAAAATATTTTGAAATAATAAAGCGAAGTTTAGAATATGACATGGGGAAAGAAGAAGAAAATGAAGAAATATATATTGCTATAGAGAATGATAAAGAAATTAATAATTTAATAAACATGAGATATATATCAGCAAAAAGAGCAGTAGATAATAAAGAAACTAATAATACTTTATCAGTACAATCAGCTAGTTATTATGAGAAAATAAAAGATAAACCTGAAATGGAACAAGTTATTGCAAAATTCAGAACGGAATTAGAAGAAACAGATAAAAAATTTGATGAAGAGTATGAAAGCATATTTGAAAACGTATTGAAAAAAGTAAAGGAATTTGGTGGAGTAAAAAAAGATGATTTAAATATAAAAATAAAATCGTTACTACAACAAAGCAATATATTGAAGGGAAATACAACAGTTTTTTATAATTATAATGGAGAATTAAATCTGCCAGAGAATTATAATGGATTAGGATATTTGAATTTAATTAGTATAATTTTTGAGATAGAAAATATAATAAATGATTTTTCAAAAGAAGATAAAAAGGCCGATATTAATTTATTATTTATTGAAGAGCCAGAAGCACATACACATCCACAGATGCAATATATATTTATTAATAATATAAAAGGTCTTTTAGAAAAATCGGCAGAAGAAAATAAAATTAATTTACAAACTATTATAACAACCCATTCTTCTCATATAGTTTCACAAAGTAATTTTAACGATATAAAGTATTTTAATAAGAGTAATGAAGGAACATGGTGTAAAAATCTAAAAGATTTAGAAAAGTTATATGAAAGTGATGAAAAAAGCTATAGATTTTTGAAACAATATTTAACATTGAATAGAGCCGAAATATTTTTTGCTGATAAAATTATTTTTATTGAGGGAGATACAGAAAGAATTCTTTTGCCAGCAATGTTGAAGAAAATTGATCTAGATGGTTCAGAATCAGATGAAAAATTATTGTCACAAAATATTTCAATAATTGAAGTGGGAAGACATTCGAAGATATTTCAACATTTTTTGAATTTCCTTCAAATAAAAACTTTAATTATAACAGATATTGATTCAACAAAAAAGAAATTAACAAGTGATGGTAAGACTACATATGTTGCATGTTCAGTAGATGATATTGATGCAATAAGAACAAGTAATGATTCAATAAAATATTTTTTTGATAAATATATTGAAAATGATGATTGTTTAGATAAGTTAAAAAGTATTAAATCTAATGATAGAGTAATAAAAAAGGTAGGAAATAATTGGAAAAAAGATAAGAATGGAAACATTATGGTTCAATATCAATTAAGGGAAGAAAATGTAGATTATTATCCAAGGAGCTTTGAAGATGCTTTTATTTGTATTAATGGTGAATTTGTAAAAAATAACGAATTTACTTCATTAAAAAATAAAAAGATTATTGAAACAGAGCCAAATGAATATTATAAAATTGCTGAAAATTGTATTGATAGCAAGCCATCTTTTGCAATAGAAATTTTGTTAAATAGTAATGAAGATTATTCAAACTGGAATATACCAAGTTATATAAAAGAGGGATTAGAATGGTTAAAGAAGTAGATGAATTGGAAGAAATAAAAAAATGTATAGAAAATAATAGAAATTTTTTATTAAGTGGAGGAGCTGGTAGTGGAAAAACATATTCTTTAGTTCAAACAATTAACTTGATAAAAGAAAAATACATTAATAAAACAATTGCATGTATTACTTATACTAATGTCGCAGTGAATGAAATAAAGGAGAGAGTTATTAATAATAAAGATTTTGTAGTGTCAACAATTCATGATTTTTTATGGGAAAACATAAAAAACTATCAAAAAGAATTAAAAAATTGCTTGATAGAATTAATAAAGTGTGATGAAATAAAATTTAAAGAAAAGAATATTTCTGGTGACTACTTTAAAAATACGAAAATTCAATATAAAGAATATCTTGATATTGCTAAGGGGATAATCTCACATGATGAAGTAATATTAGTTGCTAATAAAATGTATAGGGACTATAAAATACTATGTGATATATTAAAGGATAAATATGACTTTATACTTGTAGATGAATATCAAGATACTAACAAGTTTGTTATAGAAATATTGTTGGATAGCTTGAAAAAAAGCAAGAAAAAAAATATTATTGGATTTTTTGGGGATTCGATGCAATCAATATATGATGATGGTATAGGAGATTTAAATACATATATAAATAATAATGAAATTATAGAAATACAAAAGAAACAGAATAGAAGGAATCCGATTAATGTTATTAATTTAGCTAACATCCTAAGAACAGATGGATTGCAGCAAGAGCCATCAAAAGATGAAAAAGCACCTAATATGAAAGATGGAAAAATAAAGCTTGGGGAAATAAAATTTATATATTCAGATTATGTTATTGATTATGAAGAATTAAAGCAAAATAAGGTGTTTGAAAATTGGGATTTTGAAGATTCCCAAAATACGAAAGAATTAGACTTGACACATAATTTAATAGCATCTAGGGCTGGATTTGGAAAATTAATGGAAATATATGATAAAGATCCTATATTAAAATTAAAAAAGGAACTATTAAAAGAAATAAAAGATGATGATGTAATTGATGAAAACTATACATTTGAAGAAGTAGTTAATCTATATCCTAAAATGAATAGTAAATTATTAGCAATAAAAAATAATGAAGAAAAAAACAAACTATTCAATATAGCAAAAAATAAACCTTTTATACAGATGAAAAAAATGTATTTCTCAAAAGACTCTCTTATAGATGATAAGAAATTGTCATCAGAAGAAATTGACAAAAAAGGAAGGAAAAGAGATGCCTTGATAGGTCAATTATTTAAAATCCAAAAATTATTGGTATTATATGATAATAGAAAATATAATGATTTTATAGAAATAATTGATTGTCAAATTTATAGTATTGAAGATAAAAGATTAGTAAATGAAAAGATAAATAAATTAAAAGAAGCAAAGAAAGGAACAATTGAGGAAGTAATAAATTTAGCAGATCAATTAGATATATGTAAGAAAGATGATAAATTTAAAGTGTTTTTAGAGAATAATGAATATTTATATAATAGAGTAAAAGAATTAACATATAGTGAATTTGAAAATCTATATAGCTATATAGAAGGATATACTCCTTTTTCAACTCAGCATAAAGTAAAAGGAGCAGAATTTGATAATGTATTAGTGATATTGGATAACGGAAAATGGAATCAATATAACTTTGAAAGCTTATTTACTTTAGTTGGTAATGAAAATGTAATAAAAAGAACTCAAAAAATCTTTTATGTGTGCTGTACAAGGGCTAAAGAAAAATTATATGTATATTATTGCCAACCATCAGAAAAAGTATTAAATAAAGCTAGGGAATGGTTTGGAAAAGAAAATGTAATAAAAATATAAGATTATTTTTATATATGTGCAAATTGTGAAAAAACAATAATGAGAAAAAGTACATAAAAAATTAATAAAATAGTAATAATAAGAAATTATTTAAAAATACAACAATTATAAAATCTATGTTACAAAGTGCAATTTTATATATTTAAAGTGCAAAAATTGCACTTTAAATATTGATATTATATCAGATAACTGATATAATATATATGTAGGAGGTATTTCTAATGGATAAAAAAGAAGATTGGAATTTAGAATTATCAGAATATATTAAACAAGGTGAACCAAATCGTGTAGAAAAAACTAAAACATGGGAAACAGCTATAGGTTTGCAAGATGTAGATGGATTAAAGCCTTCAAAATACTTGATAAAGACAGCTAAGGAACACATTGAAGGAACAATAGATATTGAAGAAGCAAAAACAAGAATAGATGAATATTATGAAGTTCAAGGTAGTAGAAAAAATTTTGAAAAAGAGAGCGAGGAAGCTGATAAAGTTGCAGTAAGGATTACAGAAATATTAAGTGAAAAAGCATTTAATTTTTCACCAACAGAATTATTAAATATTCATAAAAGATTATTTAAAGAGGTATTTGATGGAGCAGGAGTATATAGGGATTATAACTTTACTAAAAAAGAATGGGTGTTAAATGGAGATACAGTAATATATGCACCATTTGATACAATAAAAGAAACATTAGAATATGACTTCGACCAAGAAAAAAATTTTTTATATAAAGGATTAAGTTTAGATGAATCTATTAAACATCTATGTAGATTTACATCAAATATATGGCAAGTACATCCATTTTGCGAAGGAAATACAAGAACAACAGCAGTATTTATTATAAAATATCTAAGAACTTTTGGATTTAATATTAATGATGAAGTATTTGCTGAAAATTCGTGGTATTTTAGAAATTCATTAGTAAGAGCTAATTACAAAAATTTTGAAAAAAATGTATTCGAGGATACTTCATTTTTAGAAAAATTCTTTTATAATTTATTAACAAATAGTAACTATGAATTAAAGAATAGATATACACATATAGATAATATTCAAAGTGCAAATGAAAATAAATTAAAGGGCAATAATTGCACTTTAGAAGAACAAGCAATTATAAATATATTAAAAGTAAATTCAGCAACAAACCAAGAAGAAATTGCAAAACAAATTAATAAATCTGTAAGAACTGTCAAAACATATATGGCAGAAATGCAAGAAAAAGGATTAATAGAAAGAAAAAACGGCAAGAAAAATGGAGAATGGATAGTAATTTTATAATAAGAAAATGAAAATATTTAAATTAAAGAAATTATATATTATGCTGATAAATATATTAGTAATTGTAGAAGATGGTAAAAAATATAAAGACAAATAAAGGAGAAAAAAATGTACTATGGATTTATTTTAACAAATTGTATGTATCCTATAGATAAAAGATTGGAATTGAAAAATTGTTGCTTTGATAATCCTAGAACATCTCAAGAAATTAGAGCAGTTGCTCAGATTTTAAAAAAAGCAAATTATATAGAAAATACTCCTATACCAGAAAAATATGAACAATTTGGTAAGGAAGTAATAAACTTAGAAATGATAGTAGATAAATATTTTGAAAGATATAACTTAAATAAAAAATATTTATACACGAGAAATGGAAAAAAATATAGTGATATTTATTATAAAATGGCAAAAAATTGGGTGATTTTGAGATATGACACAAATTGTGAATTTCAAAATAGTGATTATGGTTATAAAAAATATAAAGAGATAATTTCATATATTGATTTATTAACATTTTTGTCATTTCCAGAAGGTTCATACAGAAATAATGGACTTTTAATACCAGAAAGCTTTGATTTTTTTGAGATAAAGTCAATAGATAAAACAATACACAATATAATAATTAATTTATTAGTTTTATCGACAGCAAGAACAGATGAAGAAGAAAACAATAATGTTAAATTTTGTATATTTAATAAAATCTATCATAAATTTTTAGAATCAGAAAACTTAATAATGAAATCAGAAAAAAATGAAGTAATAAATTATATAGCAGATAATATAAGTAACTATATATCAATAGAAGATAAAAAGATGAGAATTATGTCATTAGTATCAATACTAGAATTATTATTGACTCACAAGCCAGATTCTAATAGATATAACATAGAAGATTCTATAAGAAAACAATTTTGTAATAAAATCTTAATTTTACTATACTTAAATTATAAAAATATAAATTATGTTGAAGAAGAAAGATATTTATTAATGATTTATGATTTAAGATCAGCAATAGCTCATGGAAATTTTGAACAAATAGATACTATTGCCAAAAAAATGGATAAATGGCTTTTAAATAATTCAATTGATTATAAGAAATATTATGAAGGATTTGATACCGATATAGTTTTTGAATATATAGAAGAATCATTAGAAAAATATGTAAGAACTTCAATAAAAATGTTTCTAGAAGATCAGAATTTGATTGAATTGTTAAAAAAATAATATTTTTAGGAAAATTGTTTTATAATTTATTACAAATGCTAATAAAAAAGACATAGAATTAATAGAAAGAAAAAACGGCAAAAAAATGGAGAATGGATAGTAAATTAGTAATGGTATTAAATAAAAAGTGTGGAAAAGACTTTTATTAGTAAAATTCCACACTTTTTCCATTGTGCTACAAAATCATAAAAAAGTGACACAATTGTTAATTTACATCTGTGCTAAAAATTATACGTTTTATAGCACAATTGTAAATTTTTTATTCTTTAAAACATCCTATAACCAACTGAGAACCATCCACAAACCCATTTCTATAATACTTTTCATTCCAATAATCGAGATACCTCATAAAATCATCATACAATTTATCAAGTTGAGACTGAACAAACTGTTTATTATCTTTAGAGACATTACGCAAAATCCTCTCACAAAACTTATCAAAATTCAAACTATACTTATAATCTTCATCAGAAAGCTGGCAAAGCAAAGTATCTTCTCTATATTCTAACCATTCTTTCAAAATATCATCATTAACTTCTCTAAAATTAACCATATCTAAAATCCTCCTACACATATATAATCTCATTCAAAACAATTTCTTCAGCCCTATTTTTAAAACTATTCATAGCCTGAACCCATTCCATTTGATGATGTTCTTTCAACAACTCATCAACATTTTCATTTTCTGCATAATTCTTTATAAGTAAATTAACCTTTTTACTAGCATTATTATCTATATCTAGCAAATGTTGTTTCAAAGTACCACTGATAAGTAATTCAGTATAAAAAGGTATATCAAAATTTTTTAAATAATTTAATCTTAATCTTCCATATTTTCCAATATGTTCATCAGGTTGTTTAGGCAAATACAAATCAGGAATAAAATAATCTCCTTTTCTATGATAAGTAATCTTATTATTCATTTCTAAAACCTCCAAAATAAATCTTTAGGTTTCCCATTCTAAATTCATAATAAAAAAACACAAATAAATTTCACAATAAAAAACCACAAACTATAAATCAATTGCACAATAAAAATTTCAAAAAATATCTAAAATCTGTCAAAAATAATTGGGGAAAAGTTGGGGAAAAACTTCTCCAAAAAGTTCAAAAAAATGCACAAATGTTCTAAAAGCCATTTCCCCAATTTTTATTGAAATATCAGCTAAAACCCTTGATTTCACTAAATTACATAAACGTTTCAAGCACATCTCATAACCCGAAGGTCAATTACCAAAAAAATCAAATAAAACCAGAAACAGAAAAACTCATTAACAGAAGACAAAAAACAAGTCATCGAGCATAAACAATACTTTAAAGAAAGTAATAACAAAAGGAGAATATTTAATAAAAAGCTAGTAGAAAATTATTCATAAACTGAGAAAACTTTAATATTTGTTAAACATTAAGACATAAGTAGAAAAAAATCTAATTTTATAAATAGTAAATTTTGTATAAAATCCATATAACTGGAAAAAATATAGATATATAAAAAACATAGTTAATAACCATTGGAAATTTTCTCATTTTAGACAAAAATTCAAATTTGATAAGAACAAAGGAAAACTATGTCACTTTGTAAATTTTGCGAGCAAGCAAACAAAAACGTGGCCTTCAATAATTTTATGCACAAACAACAACACGTGCGTTAACAAATTTTGTAAACAAACAACAAAACTACCTTTAACAAATTTCGAGTGCAAACAAAAAAGCAACCTTCAAAATATTTTAATAGATACAAATGTTATAAATGTCCGTTTTTGTTATGAAAGCTAAGAACGAAAGGAATGATTTTTTTATGGAAGAATCAAGAACTAAAAATACAATAGTATTAAAAAATTTACCATCAAACTTAATTGAAGAAGCAATAATAGTATTTAAAAACAAAAAAATCGTAAATGAAATAGTAAAAGATAAAAAAGGAAAAGCAGAAATAAAAAATAGTACAAATAAGAAAGAAAATTATGCAATTAAAGAGGCAGAACTACTAGTTTCTGAATATATTACAAAAATAGAAGAAAAGAAACGAAATAGAAACATAGAAAAACTAAAACATAGTAAGAAATATAAAAATGTAAAAATATATTCAATACTATCAACCATAATTATATGTATAGAAGCAGTAGTTATAATTGCAATTAAGTAATAAATAAAACCTCAATATAATCGATAACATAGCTAACGATAAAACCTCAATATAATCGATAACATAGCTAACGATAAAACCTCAATATAATCGATAACATAGCTAACGATAAAACCTCAATATAATTAATAACAAAACTAACGATAAAACCTCAATATAATTAATAACATAGCTAACGATAAAACCTCAATATAATCGATAACATAACTAATGAATAAAACACCAAATCCTATCATATAGTTTATAAAGAAACTAAGGAAGAGGTGTATTTTTTATGGAAAGAACAATGACAGTAGAAGAAAAAATAAGACGAGCAGAGCAAATATATGAAAGAAGAAAACAAGGAATAGACAAACCAATAGAAACAATAAATATTTCTAAAAATAACAAAAAAGATATACGACTATTAAGAAAAATGATTATTCAGATATTAGTAAGTGCTCTAATTTATTGTGTTATTTATATAATACAAAGCAATAGATATGTGTTTTCAGAAGACTTTACAAATAAAATAAATGAAATTTTATCATATGATACTAATTTTATAGAATTATATAACATTTCAAAAGACAAAGTTCAAGATATAGTAAACAAAATTTTCACAAATAATTCCATAATAAATAAAGAAAATAGTGAAAATAATCAAGAAAATGGTAATAAAAATAACACAGACAGCAATCAAGAAAATCAAGAGACTAATGCAATAGGTGGAGCAAATGAAGATGAAGCAGATAAGCAAAATTTATCACAAGAAGAGCAAGACATAGCTAATATAAAAAATACAACAAGTTTTATAAAACCTATTGATGGAACAATAACATCAGAATTTGGACAAAGAGATACAGCAACAGGAAGGGTACCAAAAAATCATACAGGTACAGATATAGGTGCAAATTTGGGTACAAAGATAAAATCTGCAACAGATGGAGAAGTGGTGCTAGCATCAGAAGAAGGAGATTATGGAAAACATTTAAAGATTCAAATTGGAGAAGTAAGTATAATATATGCACATTGTAATAATTTATATGTAAAGCAAGGAGAACAAATAAAACAAGGACAAGAAATTGCAGAAGTTGGAACAACTGGAAATTCAACACGGACCACATTTACATTTTGAAATTAGATACTCAGAAAGAACTGTAAACCCACAAAATATTTTAGAATTATAAGGAGACTAGCATTATGCAATTTAAAGTTGATTTGAAAATTTTTTTATTTTTAATATTGTTTTATATAACAGGACAGTTAGGAGAATATGCGGTAATACTAATTTTGGCATTTGTTCATGAATTAGGACATCTATTAGCAGGAATAATACTAGGAATGAAGCCAGCAAAATTAGAATTAAAACCGTATGGAATAAGTATTTCATTCAAAATAAATCCAAATGACTATAATAAAAAAATAGCAAAAGGAAATTTATTAGAACTAAAAAAAGCAATAGTTGCATGTGCCGGACCAGTTACCAATTTGATAATAATTATAATAACTCTAAATTTAAGATTAAATATATTTACAAGTTTATTAATAATATATTCAAATATATTGTTAATAATATTTAACTTAATACCAATGTATCCACTAGATGGAGGAAGAATAGTTAAAAGTTTAATATATTTGTTTTTAGGAAAGAAAAAAGCAGAAAAATATACAAATAATATATCTTTTATTTTTTTAATTATTGTTACTTTTATGGGAAGTGTAGCAACATTTTACTTTGAAAATATGGCCATATTTTTAATAATAATATGTTTATGGTTGATATATATAAAAGAAGATATTACATATAAAAAGAAGATTAAAATTTATGATTTAATAGAAAAAACTATTGAAAATAATGTGGATTAATAGTAAACTAGAGCTAATGATAAATATAAGGAGACTAAAGATGAGAAGATTTTTAAAAGAACAAAAAGGTGTCAATCTAATTTCTTTGTCAGTTGCAGTAATTGTTATCCTAATTTTGACAAGTATAATTTTATATAATGCAAAAGGAAATATAAAAATAGCAAAATTAAAAAATATGCAAAATGATATAGAAAATATAAAAGATAAAGTTTTAAGCTATTATGCTCAATATGGTAAGATACCTGCAAAAACTGACACAGAATATACAAATATTGATAGAATTAAAAATGCAGGTGTTATTAGCTCTGCTGTTGATACAGGAAAATTTTATGTAGTAGATTTATCTGCATTAGAGAATTTAACACTAAACTATGGACAAGATTATGAAAAAATAAAGAATGGAGAAGCAACAACGGCTTCACAAATAAATAATTTAACTAATATTTATATAATAAATGAGACAAGTCAAAATATCTTTTATGTAGAAGGTATAACAATGGATGACGCAATCTATTATACAAATTACACATCAGAAGATATAGATAAAGAAGCGGTTAAATTAAAATATTATGACAGTGTAGAGATTCCAGATGGATTTTACTATGTTGGAGGAAAAAAAGAAACGGGATTAGTCATTTCAGACGTTCAAGGTGATGATCTTGAAAACTCCAAAAAAGGAAATCAATTTGTCTGGGTACCAGTAGAAAAGGAAAGTGATTATACAAGAAATAATAAAATTAATTCATCATCAATAACGGCAACAACTGGATATTTACCAGATGATATGGTTCAAGAAGACAATGCTGAAAATAATGCAACAGTTGAAAAACAAGCAGTTATAGATGCACATGGATATTATATTTCTAGATTTGAAGTAGGAAATGAAAATGGAAATGTTGTTACTAAAAAAGGTGCAACAATTATAACAAATACGGTTTCTGTGAATACAGTAAAAACAAATGTTAAAAAATTTATAAACAATGATTCAGTAAAAAGTTCATTATGCTCAGAAATTCAATGGGATTTAGCTAGTAATTATATAAAAACAAATTCATCAGGAAATAATTATCGTTTTATATTATATGTAAAACCAAGAGAAAGCTGGTCATCTGCATATGATAAAACATCAACATATACAGACAAAAATCAAGATACAGCTATAATACCAAAGGGTTTTAAAGTAAGTAGAAAACCTAATGAAACAGCTGTGGCAAATGGATTAGTTGTTCAAGCACCAGATGGAAGTGAATTTGTGTGGATTCCAGTAGAAGATGTTGTATATAATTCAGGAGCAACTATTAGTCAAAGTTATACACCAATGACTGAATTACAATCAGGTTCAACAGAAAATTACCAAGGAATGCTATATGAATTTGATGGAACAACATCAAAATATCAAAGTAGTTATAAAGTAGGTTCAACAAATTATAGAGAACCAACTCTAATTACAGGAAATAATAGTGATACAAGTGCAATATTAAGCAACATAGCAGGAAGTGCTTATGATGCAAGTGCAGGATATTATAATACAATATTGGGATACAACACAGCACAGGCATATGGAAAAGATTTACAAAATCAATACAATTCAATGGTAAAAAGTGTTTCGAAATATGGGGGATTTTATATAGCAAGATATGAACTAGGGTTAGAAAATAATACTCCCGTAAGTAAAAATGCAAATTCGAATTCAAATGTAAAAACTACAACAGCTAATAATAGTAATACATATAGATGGTATGGATTGTACAAAACATGTAAAACATATAGTAAAGAAAATGTGACAAGTAGTATGATATGGGGAAGTCAATATGATGCTGTAATGAATTGGATGGCAAAACAAGGAATAGATGTTGGAAGCAAAAATGAGAATAAAACCAATAAAACTGAAATAACAGGAAAATATATTACAGATGTATTAAATAACATTTATGACTTGTATGGAGCACATAAAGAATGGACAATAGAGGGAAATTCAAATAACCAACGTTCAATTCGTGGAGGTGTTTATGATGGAATATATTCACCTGCAAATCGTTATAGCAATAATAATTTACTACCAGATCAAACAGGGGTAGGAAATAATACAAGAATAACATTATATGTAAATTAAAAATACATATGAAATTTTTATATTAAGATATAGGAAATAGCGAAATCCCTATATCTTTTATATTATAGGAAAGTTCTTTGAACTTCCTATTTTATTCTTTATTACAAAATGTAAAGATTTTGTAATAATTTAGAAATATTTTTGTTATTTTAGCTTAAAATGAATTGACTTTTTGCCGTTTTCGTTATATCATATAGCTATTGAAAATGTGTTTTTAAAATCCTAAGGAGGAAAATTATGGGAGAAGTAATTGTTATTACATCAGGAAAAGGTGGAGTAGGTAAAACAACAACAACAGCAAATTTAGGTTCAAGTTTAGCATTAGAAGGAAAAAAAGTAGCATTAATAGATACAGATATTGGACTTCGTAATCTAGATGTTGTAATGGGATTAGAAAATAGAATAGTTTATGACATTGTAGATGTTGTAGAGGAAAAATGTAAATTAAGACAAGCTTTAATAAAAGATAAAAGATTCAAAGAATTATACCTATTACCAGCAGCTCAAACTAGAGATAAAAGCGCAGTAAATGAAGAACAAATGAGAACATTAGTTGAAAAATTAAAACAAGAATTTGATTATATACTAATAGACTGCCCAGCAGGAATTGAGCAAGGATTTAAAAATGCTATTGCAGGAGCTGATAGAGCAATTGTAGTTACAACTGCAGAAATATCAGCTATTAGAGATGCAGATAGAATTATAGGACTTTTAGAATCATCAGAAATTAAAAATCCAGAATTAGTTATAAATAGAATCAGACCTAATATGGTAAAAAAAGGTGAAATGATGGATGTAGATGACATTGTAGATTTACTATCAATTGATTTAATTGGTGTAGTTCCAGATGATGAATATATTATCACACAAACAAATAAAGGAGAACCAGTTATTCAAAACAAGAAAGCACCATCAGGAAAAGCATATTTAGAAATAGCCAAAAGAGTATTAGGAGAAAAAATAGAAGTAACTATTCCAGGTAGGGAAAAGGGATTTTTTGCAAGATTAAAAAGACTATTCGGTAAACAATAAAATTTAAGGAGTAGGTAGTAATAATGTTTGAAAACATAATGAATTTTTTTAAAAACTGGAATAAAAAGAATGATAAATCAATAGCAAGTTCAAAAGATGCAGCAAAAGAAAGATTACATTTAGTTTTAATGCAAGATAGAGCAAATGTATCAGCAGATTTCTTAGAATTGATGAAACAAGAAATTATTGAAGTAATAAAAAAATATATAGATGTAGATGAAAGTGCAATAGATGTAAGACTAACAAATAAAGAAAATGGTGATGGCACAAATGGAGCACCAGCTTTATATGCCAATATTCCCATCTTAAATATAAAAAATGAAGCAAGAAAAATTGGACCAGAAGATGAAGAAAAACAAGCTAAAAATGATAAAATAGAAAAAATAGCTAAAAAAGACGAAATAAAAACAAAAAACAAACAAAACTCAGAGAAAGTTGCTGAAAAAGTGGAACAAGCTGAGGAAATAATTGAAGAAGTAAAAGCAGAAAAAGAAGAAAACAAAAAAGATAAAAAACAAGCTAACACAAAAAAGAAAACAGAAGAAAAAAGTGAAGAAACAGAAGTAAAATAGGAAGTTAAATCAGAAAATAAATAGAAAAAGAGTGGTTTAATGAGAAAAAGAGAATTAAAAAATGTAGAGTGGAGCATATTGATTTGTGCACTTATTTTAAGTGTAATAGGATTAGTAGCATTATTTTCTGCAACTCAAAGTACAGAACATGATGAATTTAACAAACAATGTATATGGCTTGCAGTTAGTTTAGTAATAATGATAGGAGTAATGATAATTGATTATCAAACATTAGTAAGAATATCACCAGTATTTTATGGACTCTTTATTATATTATTAATAGGAGTATTATTTACACCCGAAATAAATGGTGCTACAAGCTGGTTTGATATAGGATTTTTTTCTTTCCAACCAGGTGAATTCGCCAAAGTATTTGTAATACTATTTTTTGCAATGGCAATTACCAAAATACAAGAACGAGGAAAAGCAGAAATAAATAGACCTACGAGATTATTAATATTAATGGCAATATTGGGAGTACCAATATTATTAATAATAAAACAACCAGACTTTGGAACAGGAATGGCATTTATAGTAGCTGCAGCATTAATGTTGATTACAGCAGGATTAGATAAAAAATACATAATAGGAGCAATTGCACTAATTTGTATAGCAGCACCATTAATATATCAATTTGTATTACCAGAACACGCAAAAAACAGAATAGATATATTTTTAAATCCAGAATCAGATCCAAGGGGAGCAGGGTATAATATAATACAATCGAAACTAGCAATTGGTGCAGGTGGACTAACAGGAATGGGACTATTAAAAGGAAACCAAACACAATTAGGATTTTTATATCCAAAAACAACAGACTTTATTTATGCTGTAATTGGTGAAGAAATGGGATTTGTAGTAGCTGGAGCCATAATAATTGTATATGTAGTATTAATAACTAAATGTTTATATGTAGCTAAAACAGCAAAAGATGAAGTTGGTTCATTAATAGCTACAGGAATAACAGGAATATTTATATTTCACATGATAGAAAATATAGGGATGGTAATGGGATTATTACCTATTACTGGAGTTCCACTTCCATTTATTAGTTATGGTGGAAGTTCATTAATAACAAACTTTATATGTATAGGATTACTTTTAAATATAAGTAGTAAAAGACAAAAAACTATATTTGTAAAATAAGGAGAGCAAATGTACCTACATAAATTAAAAATAGGAAACGTAGAATTAGAAAATAATTTGATATTAGCTCCAATGGCAGGTGTTACAAACCTGCCTTTTAGAATTGTATGTAAAGATTATGGAGCAGGTATGGTATGTACAGAAATGGCAAGTGCAAAAGCCATGTTTCATAATGACCAAAAAACTAAAAGATTATTTAACACAGAAGGAGAAAAAAGACCAATAAGTTTTCAAGTATTTGGTAGTGAATTAGAAAGTATGGCATATGCTGTAAAATACATGAGTGATTTTGCAGATATAATAGATATCAATATGGGATGTCCTGCTCCTAAAGTCGTAAAAAATGGAGATGGAAGTAAATTATTATTAGATTTAAAAAAGGCACAAGAAATCATAGAAACAGCAGTAAAAAACTCCAAAGTTCCAGTAACAGTAAAATTTAGAAAAGGTTGGGATAAGGAAAATATTGTTGCAGTAAATATTGCACAAATAGCAGAACAAGCAGGAGCATCAGCTGTTACAATTCATGGAAGAACAAGAAGTGAATTTTATACAGGAAAAGCAGATTGGGATATAATAAAAAAAGTAAAACAAAGTGTAAATATTCCTGTTATAGGCAATGGAGATATAGTTGATGAAGAATCAGCATTGCAAATGTTTGAACAAACAGGTGTAGATGGTATAATGATTGGAAGAGGAAGTTTTGGAAATCCATGGATTTTTAGAAATATAAAACATTATTTAGAAACAGGAGAAAAATTACCTCAACCAACAAATAGTGAAAAACTAGAAGTAATGGAAAAACATATAGAACTAGCAGTAAAAGAAAAGGGCGAAGATGTAGCAATAAAAGAACTTAGAAAGCATATAGCCTGGTATACAAAAAACTTGAAAAATTCAAGTGAGTTTAGAAACTCAATAAATAAAGTAGAGAAAAAAGAAGAGCTAATAAGTAAATTAGAAGAATATTTTAAAACTCTAGATTAATAGTTAATGATAAAATTAAAAAGAATAAAATTCACTTTTTAGAATAAATTTTAATATAATTTATTTTGGAGAGTGAATTTTTTTGGATAAGAAAAAAATAATAAAAATTTCAATTTTTATAATTTTGACATTAATGATATTAATTATTTTTATATTGGTTAATAAAAAAAATAAAATTGGAAATAATATAAATAGTCAAGAGATGGAAAGTAATATTTTAAATACTAACTATTATGAACTAATTGCAGATATAGAAATAAAAAGTAATAAAAATCAAAACAAATATGTAATAAAACAAAAATATCAAAAAAATGAAAAAGAAAATAATATAGAAACTGAACAAGAAGTGCTAGAACCAAGTAATATTGCAGGAGTTAAAATTATAAAACAAAATAACAAATTAATTATAGAAAATACAAATTTAGACTTAAAATCTATTTATGAAAATTATAATTATATTTCAGATAATAATTTAGATTTAATAACATTTATTGAAGAATATAAAAATGATAATAACAAAATTTATAAAACAGAAAAAGAAAAACTAATTATGAAAGTAAAAAATAAAACATTATACATAGATAAAAAGACTAATAAACCAATCAAAATGGAAATACAAGATGCTAACAAAAATATTGCTGTTTACATATTATATAGAGAAGTAAGTTTTAAAAATTAAGATTTTTTACTTCAAAAATAGAAATAAACCATACTTGGCAATACAGTAATATTAGGAGTGAATAATATGCAAATAAAAAGAGGCGATATGTTTTATGCAGATTTAAGTCCGGTAGTCGGTTCAGAACAAGGAGGAATTAGACCAGTTCTAATTATTCAAAATGACTTAGGAAATAAATATAGTCCAACAGTTATAGCTGCTGCAATAACATCTCAAACAGGAAAAAACAAATTGCCTACACATATAGAAATAGATTCTTCTTTATGTGGTTTAAAAAACAATTCGGTTGTTTTAGCGGAACAAATAAGAACAATAGACAAAAGTAGGTTAAGAGAGAGAATAGGTCATATTGATGACGAAAAAATTATAGATAAAGTAAATAATGCATTAGGAGTAAGCTTTGGATTATAGACTGGATTTAAAAGAACAAAAGCGGACATTAATAATTTTTGTATTTATTAAAACATTTTGAAGTCCGCGTCTTTGTTCATGTGCGAAATTTAAATTCGGTTTTTAAACTTTTAATTTTTTAATTATTTTAATCTCATTATACAAATTATCAATAATAGCTTTTCTAGTTTCGTAAGCTTTTTGATATTCTTCACATCTTGATTTGTAATTTTCAGGGGTTTCATTATTAACAAGAAGCATCTTCATGCCTTCTAAATAATAATTTTTATTTTTATCACTTTTAGCTTTATTCATTGCAATTTCATATTTTTCAACTTGTTTTAATCTTTTCAATTCTGCTTGTAGATTTTTAAGATAACTTTGTGTAAGGTAAATTTCATATTCAGTATCCTCAATAACTAATTTTATTAATTGTTTTACAATAAGTGGATTGTTTTTACCAACTTTAGGATCTTTGGATTTTGGATTATCAGGAGTTGGTTTTGTATTTTCAATAAGTATTTTTAAAGTGTCTGAAATACCAATATGGCTTTTATATTGACGTTTACTTGTAATAGCATCATATTCGTCAGCAACACGAATAATTTGAGCTTCATATGGGATGTCATTTTTTACAAGTCCTTGTGGATATCCTGAACCATTTAGTGCCTCATGATGATAATATGCACCAACTGCATATGGCCTTAACTTTAAGTCGTCCATGCACATTTTATAACCAATTGTAGTATGTGTTTTCATTATTTCAAATTCTTCATCTGTTAATTTCCCAGTTTTTTGCAAAACTTCTGGAGGAATGAACTGTTTACCAATATCGTGTAAATATCCACATATAGTACAATATTCAGTAAATCCTTTTGAACAATGTAATTTTTGGCATAATCTACAAGTTAAATCTCCAACATTTTCACAATGTTTTCTGGTAAAAACATCAAGATTACCAAGCATATTTAATTGGTATCTCATACTTTCATCCAAATTGTAAGATTTTAAATTTGTTCTATCATAAAAATCAAATGTTTGACTATTCATTTGTAAACTCCTTAAAAAAATTTAAAATAATAATATCATTAAAAAGCTAAAAATACAAGAGGAAAAATAATTGATATTTAACAGAAAATGTGATATCATATAAAAGCAATTTAATAGGAAGGAATGAGATAAAATTGTATAGAACAAAAACATGTGGAGAATTAAATATAAAAAATGTTGATGAAAAAGTAACACTAAGTGGATGGATACAAAAAATTAGAAACTTAGGTGGAATGATATTTATAGATTTAAGAGATGAATTTGGAATCACACAAATTGTAATAAATGACGAAAAATTAGAAGAACAAATAAAATCATATGCTACTGAAAGTTGTATACAAGTAGAGGGAAAAGTAGTAGAAAGAACTAGCAAAAATAATAAAATATCAACAGGCGAAATAGAAGTTGTCGCAAACAGAATAGAAATGCTAGGAAAATGTAAAAATGTTTTACCATTTGAAATAAATACAGACCAAGAAGTAAGAGAAGACTTAAGGTTAGAATATAGATTTTTAGATTTAAGAAATGAAAAATTACATAACAATATTTTATTACGTTCTAAAATATTAAAAACATTAAGAGATAAAATGGATGAATTAGGTTTTACAGAAGTTCAAACACCAATACTTGCAAACTCTTCACCAGAAGGAGCAAGAGATTATTTAGTACCAAGTAGGTTAAATCCAGGAGAATTTTATGCATTACCACAAGCGCCTCAACAATTTAAACAATTATTAATGTTATCAGGATTTAATAAATATTACCAAGTAGCACCTTGTTTTAGAGATGAAGACCCTAGAGCAGATAGAGCACCAGGAGAATTTTATCAATTAGATTATGAAATGAGTTTTGCAGAGCAAGATGATGTATTAGCAGTAATGGAAGAAGTTGTGCCATATACATTTAAGAAATTTACAGACTGGAAAGTTGACGAAGGGCCATTTATACGTATCCCATACAGAGAAGCAATGGAAAAATACGGAATAGATAAACCAGATTTAAGAAACCCATTAATAATTCAAGATGTAACAGAAGTATTTAAAAATTCAGATTTTAAAGCATTTGAAGGAAAAACAATAAAAATTATAGTTGTTCCAAATGGTGCAGAACAAGGAAGAAAATTCTTTGACAAAATGACAGATTTTGCAACAACAGAAGAAGTTGGAGCAAAAGGACTTGCTTGGACTAAAATAGAAAATGAAGAACCACAAGGTGGAATTGCTAAATTCATTACACCAGAAATGGTTAAGGAATTAAAAGAAAAATATGGAGTAACAGATAAATCAGCTATTTTCTTTATAGCAGACGAATTTAAAAAGGCACAAAAAATAGCAGGATTAGTTAGAATAGAATTAGGAAAAAGGTTAGACTTATTAGAAAAAAACACATATAGATTTTGTTTTATAGTGGATTTCCCAATGTATGAATTATCAGATGAAGGAACAATAGACTTTAATCATAATCCATTTTCTATGCCACAAGGTGGATTAGAAGCATTAGAAAATAAAGATCCATTAGATATATTAGCATATCAATTTGACTTAGTATGTAATGGATATGAAATGGCATCAGGAGCAGTAAGAAATCATAATCCAGAAGTTATGGTAAAAGCATTTGAAATTGCAGGATATAAAGAAGATGATGTAAAAAGTAGATTTGGTGCACTATATAATGCGTTTCAGTATGGAGCTCCTCCACATGCAGGTGCAGCACCTGGAATTGACAGAATGGTTATGCTTATAGCAGATTCTCAAAATATTAGAGAAATAATAGCATTCCCTAAAAATAAAAGAGCAAGAGATTTATTGATGAGAGCACCATCTAGAGTTAGTGAGCAACAATTAGATGATGTACATATAAAATTGAAGTAGTAAATTTATAATTAAATAATTTGCAAGAAAAACTTGTATTCATACTTTAAGTATGATATAAATATACTATAAAAATAAAGCTAATTAAAGAAAGGCGGAATTTTTGTGGACGAAGAGTTAGAAAATGATGCAAAGACAATCTTGATTGTTGACGATGAACAACCAATTGTAGATATCTTAGTATATAATTTACAAAAAGAAGGATATAAAACAATAGAAGCTGGAGATGGACTAACAGCAGTTGAATTAGCTACTGAAAAAAGACCAGATCTAATATTATTAGATATAATGCTTCCAAAATTAGATGGACTTTCTGTATGTAAAAGAATAAAAAATTCTTTCAATGTTCCAATAATAATGTTAACAGCAAAAGATGGTGAAATAGATAAAATATTAGGTCTTGAATTAGGAGCTGATGATTATATTACAAAACCATTTAGTGTAAGAGAATTAATTGCAAGAGTAAAGGCAAATTTAAGAAAAGTAGAAGTAGTATCAAATAATAGTATAAATAATATGCAAAAAGAAGAAAAGAAAAAAGATAGCAAAATTTCAGTTGGAGACCTAGAATTAGATTTAGATAAATTTGAGGTTAAAGTAAGAGGAGAAATAATAGACTTAACTTTAAGAGAATTTGAAGTATTAAAATTCCTAGCATCACAACCAGAACAAGTAATAACAAGGGAAACTTTGTTAGAAAAAGTATGGGGATATGAATATTATGGTGATATTAGAACTGTTGATGTAACAGTAAGAAGAATAAGGGAAAAAATAGAAAAAGATACTTCAGCACCAAAAATATTGATTACTAAAAGAGGTGTAGGATACTATATTGCTGCGAAATAGAACAATATAGATTAATATAAAATGAAGAATGTCGTAAAATAGGTTAATCTATTTTATGACATTTTTTATACATAAGTTATTTTAGTATTCAATAAATATTATTTTATGCAATACCTTGCTGTCGCAATCTACAAATAGAATTTAATAATATGTAGATTGCTCCAATTCGCACTCGCAAGCTCGTTTGGTCGCTTACGCGGTATTTTATAAACTAATATTTATTGAATACTGAATAATATAATTAAATAGAAATTGTAAAAAGGTTGAAGAATAATGGATAGAAATGAAACAAGAAAAATTATGGTAGGAAATGTTCAAATTGGTGGACAAAATAGAGTGGTAATACAATCAATGTGTAATACAAAGACAAAAGATGTAGATGAAACTGTAAAACAAATTTTAGAGTTAGAAAAAGCAGGGTGTGAAATAATAAGAGTAGCATGTTTAGATATGGAGGATGCAAAAGCTATAAGACAAATTAAAGAGAAAATTCATATTCCAATTGTTGCTGACATACATTTTGATTATAAAATAGCATTACAAGCTATTGAATCAGGAGTTGATAAAGTTCGTATAAATCCAGGGAATATAGGAAGCAAAGATAGAGTAAAAGCTGTTGTTGATAAATGTAAAGAAAAAAATATTCCAATAAGAATAGGAGTAAATGGAGGATCATTAGAAAAAGACTTGTTAGAAAAATATGGTAAACCAACAGCAAAAGCTATGGTTGAAAGTGCAAAAAGACATATAGATATTTTAGAAGAATTAGATTTCCATGATTATTTATTGTCATTAAAGGCTAGTAATTTGGATTTATGTATAGAAGCATATGAAGAAGCAGCAAAAACATTTAAATGTCCATTACATTTAGGAATAACTGAAAGTGGAACAGAATTTAGCGGAACAATAAAATCAAGTATTGGTTTAGGATATATGTTAAGAAATGGAATAGGTGATACGATTAGAGTATCACTATCAGATGATCCTGTAAAAGAAATAAAAGTTGCTAAAGAAATATTAAAAGACTGTAATTTATATAGAAATTTGCCAACATTAGTAGCTTGTCCTACATGTGGCAGAACACAAATTGACTTAATTCCAATAGCAAAGGAAATGGAAGAGTTTTTACAAACAATAGATTCTAATATCACTGTTGCAGTTATGGGATGTGCTGTTAATGGACCTGGTGAAGCTAGAGAAGCAGACATAGGAATTGCAGGAGGAATAAAAGAAGGCTTATTATTTAAAAAAGGTGAGATAATCAGAAAAATACCACAAGACCAAATAGTAGAAGAATTAAAAAAAGAAATCTTAGAAATGGTAGAAAAATAGATAAGTATTTTCATGAAAGTGGGGAAAATGATGGAAATAATAGTAGGAAAAACAGCAGGATTTTGTTATGGAGTAAAAAGAGCAGTTGAAAGTGCAGAAAATGAAATTAATAACTCAGAAGAACAAGTTTATTGTTTAGGAGAAATTGTACATAATAAACAAGTTGTAAATGAGCTAAAAGAAAAGGGAGTAAAATTTGTTGAAAATATAGATGAGGCAAATAATAAAACAATAATAAGAGCACATGGTATTCCAAAAGAAGTTTATGAAAAAGCAAAACAAAAAAATATAGAAATAATTGATTGTACATGTCCAAATGTTTTAAAAATACATAAAATTGCAAAAGAATATGCAGATAATGGTTATTTTATATTTTTGTGTGGAAGTAAAACACACCCAGAAAATTTAGGAACAATAAGTTATTGTGGAGAAAATGTGTATGTGATAGAAAAAGAAAATGATACATTTAAAGCATTAGAAAAATTAGAGAAAACAGGAATAAAAAAAATATTAGTAATATCACAAACTACATATAGCCTAGAAAAATTTTATATTATAGAAGAAATAATAAGAAATGAATTACCACGAAATATAGAATTAGAAATAAAAAATACTATATGTAAAGCAACAGAACTAAGACAAAAGGAAACAGAGGAAATATCAAAAAAAGTAGATATGATGATAATAATAGGTGGAGCTAATAGTTCAAATACTAAAAAATTATATGAAATAAGTAAACAAAATTGTAAAAATAGTATATGTATAGAAACAGTAGATGAATTGCAAATAGAAGAAATATCTAAATATGATAAAATTGGAGTAATGGCAGGAGCATCTACACCACAAAAAGAAATAGAAAAAGTAGTAGAAAAGCTAGAAGAGTTATAATTAAAGAAAATTAATTATGTTAAAAAATTTAAAATTTTATTTAGTAATTTGAATAATAGAAAATATAAAAGAAAGAATTTAAATTATTTTTAAATTCTTTCTTTTTGTCTATATATTATTGACCACCACTTGTCAATTTTGGTTTTAATGTAACTTTTATAATTGTACCTTCTGGAACTTGTTCATCTTTAGAATATTCTTGTGTACTTACATAGCCTGAACCTTCAATATTTATATTTAAGTTTTTATCTCTTAATGTGGTTTTTGCCTGAGAAGCGGTTAAGCCTTTTAAATCTGGAACAGAAATAGATGTAGCAACATTACTATCTGAACCATAAAGTACAACAATTGAATCTTTGGATAATTGTGAACCAGGTTTTGGATTTTGTTCTGAAACTAATATACTATTTGAATCACCTTTTACATATGTTTTTACTGTAAATCCAGCATCTTCTAAAGTTTTCTTAGCTTCTGTAACAGTTTTTTCTTTAACATTAGGAACTGTAATTGCGTCAGAAGAATTACTGTCAGCAGTTTCACTAGATGGAATTCCTAAATATGGAAGAATTTCACTTAACATTTGTGAAACTACAGGTCCTGCTAATGTACCACCTTGGTGATTATTTGCAGGTGGATCATAAAGTGTTAATAATAAAGTAACTTGGGTATCTTCAACAGGAGCAATAGCACAATAAGAAGCAACATAACCATTATCTTTTTGAGTATATATTGGTTCAGAAGTACCAGTCTTTCCACCAATTGAATAACCTTGAACTGCAGCATGTCTACCAGATCCATCTGTAACAACCGATTCCATCAAACTTCTAACTTCTTTAGCTGTTTCAGCTGAAACTACTTGTCTAACTTTAGTTACAGGAACTTCGGTAACTGCACCAGTATCAGTATTTGTATATTGTTTAACAATTCTAGGTTGTAAAAGAACTCCATCATTTGCAATAGATGAAATAGCTGTAATCATTTGTAATGGTGTGATATTAAGCCTTTGACCAAATGACATTGTTGCAAGTTCAACTGGTCCTACATTTTCTAATTTTTGGAATATACTACTTTGTTCTCCATATAATCCTGAATGAGTAGATTCGAATAGTCCAAAAGCATTATAATATTTGTACAATGTAGAAGCTCCAATTCTTTTACCTAATTGCATAAATGCAGGGTTACAAGAATTACCAAGAGCTTTCCTTAATGTTTGAGAACCATGAGGAGTAGCAGACCAACATTTGATTTTTAATGTTCCAGAAGAGGTATCTTCAAATTCCTCATAACCTTTACAGTAAAAATCATTTGCTTTATCTGTTGTTGTGATATTTTCTTCTAATGCAACAGAAGAAGTTATAACTTTAAAAACAGAACCAGGTTCATAAGTTTCTGCAACAGATTTATTTGTCCACATTTTGTATAAAGCTTCACTTTTTTCTTCAGTAGAAAGAGAATTATATGTTTGGGCCAAAGTTTCATTAGGTGTATAAGGTTCATTTAAATTATAGTCTGGATATGATGCCATTGCTAAAATATCACCAGTTTTAGGATTCATAACAATAACATTTCCACCTTTTTTACAATTGTTTTCATCAACAGCTTGTTTTAAATATTTTTCAACAATAGTTTGAATATTAACATCAATAGAAAGAGTTAAATCACTACCATTTTCAGCAGAAATATAAGTTTCTTCTGAATCAGGAATTTCTTGTTGATCACTACCTTTAGAACTTACTATTTTTCCAGGAGTTCCTGTTAAAATAGTATCCCAAGTAGATTCAATTCCACTTAAACCTTGATTATCATTTCCACAAAATCCAATTACTTGTGAAGCTAAATTATTGTAAGGATAATATCTCTTATTATCTTCATCTATATTAATTCCAACTGAAACATTATTTTCCTTCATCCAATTTTTTAAAGTTGCAACTTTAGTTTGGTCAACCTTTTTGGCAATAGTTTCAACTTGAGATGAACTATTAACTTTATTCAATGTTTCGTTATAATCTAGTTCAAAAATTTCAGAAAGACCTTTTGCAACTGTTTCTTTTAAAGTAGTAGTTGCTTCATTAGTTTTTTCAACAAGTTTTGAAGGATTTATAGTAATAGTATCAACTTGAGCACTTATAGCTAAAGCTTTTCCAGTTGAATCATAAATGTTTCCACGTTTTGGACTTATAATTTGGTTAATTGCTTGCTGATTATAAGCTTGTTCTTTTAAATAATTTCCTTGAACAAATTGCAAAAAGCCAATTCTACCAATAAGTAAAGTGAAAATTAAAATTGTAGAAATTAAGGCAATCTTTAACTTTTTACTTTGAATAAAATTGCCAGATTCAAAAGGTGTTTTTATTTTTATAATATTATCTTTTTTCTTATTATTAGATCCTTTATGTGGATTTTTTTTGTTATTCACATTACCGCCTCTTTAGTTAAAATTTTACAAAAATATTTTATATTAAAAAAATTAAAAAAGCAACAAAATCTTGAAAAAATCACATAATTATAATACAATATTATAACAGAAAATTATTTTAAAAATAAAGAAGGAAGATTAATTTTGAAAAATATATTAGAAGAAACTAAATTTATAATGGACAAATATAAAATACGTGCAAACAAATCATTAGGTCAAAACTTTTTAATAGATGATAATGTTGTAAACGAAATAGTAGAAGGAAGTAATGTAAATAAAGAAGATCTAATTATAGAAATTGGACCAGGATTAGGAACACTTACAGAATTTTTATTAGAAAAAGCACAAAAAGTTATATGTATAGAACTAGATGAAAGAATGATAAATATTTTAAATGATAGATTTAAATTATATGACAATTTTGAAATTATAAATAAAGATGTTTTAAAAGTAGATTTACAACAATTAATAAAACATGAAAAAGAAAACTCAAAAATAAAAAATGTTAAAGTTGTAGCAAATTTACCATATTATATAACCACACCAATTATAATGAAACTATTAGAAGAACAATTAGATTTGGAATCTATAACAGTAATGGTGCAAAAAGAAGTAGGAGATAGGCTAATTGCAATACCAGGAGATAAAGAAACAGGAGCAATAACATATACAGTTTATTATTATGCTGAATCACAAAAAATATTAGAAGTACCAAATAATTCATTTATACCAGAACCAGAAGTTACATCAGAAGTTATAAAATTAAATATAAGAAAAAAAGAGCCAGTTGAAGTAAGTGATAAAAAACTTATGTTTAAAATAATAAAAAATGCATTTATGCAAAGAAGAAAAACATTAGTAAATGCATTAACAAATTCAAAAATATTTTTAAACAAAGAAGAAGGAATTAAAATTCTAAAAGAAATCGGCTTAAATGAAAATATAAGAGCAGAAAAATTAACTTTACAAAATTTTGCAGATATTACTAATATGATTTGTTCAAAAACTATTTAAATAGAGTGAGTTTTGTGTTATAATAAAACAGAATAAAAAAGGAGAGATATATGAACCAAATATTAGTAACAAAAAAATTGTATATCACACCAGAATTGAAGAAAAAAAAGAAAGCATATAAAGCGTATTTCTTTTTATCAGTTTTTTTGATATGTATATTAATATCAGTATATATATATGCAGAATATGATAGAAATAAAAGTGAAGAAGCTTCAGCATCTTTACTAGAAGATTTTAATCAAGAAAATGCAGAATTAGCTAATAAGAAAAATATATTAGTGGCAGTATTAGATGGAAATGATGAAGGAACGAATTCAGATAGTGCAACACCAAAAAGTCAAAGTGATATAAATAAAAATAAAAAAGTTAAAACAGATAGTGGATATACATATTCAACAATAGCAAGTATTAATATTCCAAAAATAAATGTAAATTACTCAATAATTGATGGTGAGACAGACTCGGTAGAAGAAACAGATGCATTACTAAAAATTTCACCAACAAAATTTTGGGGACCAGATCCAAATACAGTTGGAAATTTTTGTGTAGTTGGTCATAATTATAGGAATTCAAAATTCTTTAGTAAAGTACCAAATTTGGAAAATGGTGATATCATAGAAATTACAGATAGCAATAATAAAACTTTAAGATATAGTGTATATAGTAAATATGAAGTAGATCCAAATGATATAAGTTGTATAGACCAAAATACAAATGGTAAAAAAGAAGTTACATTAATAACATGTACAAATGATAGTAAATTAAGGGTAATAGTAAAAGCAAGAGCATTATAAAATTTAATAACGATAAGATAAAAAATTTAAGAAAATCTAAATTATTAAGAATATAGTTTAATAATTTAGATTTTTTAGTGTTAATGAAAATCTAGTAACAGTTAATGTATATAACTCATAGTATATATAAAAAATGTGAAGGAATGAGAGTGTAATGGCAAAAATAATTGTTTTTAATAATGACACAGATAGAATGGAAACATATTATAGAAATGAAGCAGATCCAATGCCATATAATACAAATTCAACTTTAAAAGTTAGGGAGTTTAGAGGTTCTAGTAAAAGTAATATCTTATGGACAACAAAAAGAACTATGCAAAGTTGGAATAGTCAAAGATATATTTTTGGAGGTCCAATTCCAGTTGGTTTTGCATTTAAAAGACCATATGAAGGTGGACATCGGTAATCAAAGTCAACATTATGCCGGAACCGCATTTGATGTAGGCCAAACATTATCAGATACACGAAGAAGACAATTATGGAATTCAGCAAGAAATTCAGGAGTGTGGTCATATGTTGAGCCAATTTCTGTAACACCTACATGGGTACATTTTGATAAAAGATTTGGAACACCTGCGTGTTCATATGGAGGATATCCAACTTTAAAAAGAGGAAGTGTAAGTAACTATGTACTAATAGCACAAGATGATTTAAATACATTGGGGTATAGAACTAATGGATTAGATGGAATTTTTGGATCTGCCACCCAAACTGCTGTAAGAAATTACCAAGCAAAAGTCGGGTTACAAGTAGATGGAATTGTAGGATGTAATACATGGAATTCATTACAAGAAGCGGTTGTTGGAACAGGTGCAACAGGTACGACCATAAATTAAAATATAGATTAATATATTTCTATAAAAATAGATTCAAAGAACTTTCCTATTATAGAAAAAAAGAAGCATTAAGCTTCTTTTTTTGCTTTTGTAGATTTTTGAATTTTTACTAATTCATTAGTAAGAGCATTTACTATTAATTTATTATAATCATCAAGTTTTAAATAATTTTCTATAAAATTTTGTCCTACTAAATCATTAACTGAAGGGGAATCTGTTACATTAATAATATCTGAGAATAAAAAGTTAGCATTAATATCTAAAGCTTTACAAACACTAATAATAGTACTAGCACTACCAAATGCAATACCACGTTCTAATTGACTAATATATCTTGTAGATAAAGATAATTTTTCAGCCAATTGTTCTTGAGTATATTCAGCCTTTAATCTAGCTATTTTAATTTTTTTTCCAATACTTTTTCTTAATTCACTTTCTGTATTGTTCATTTTAGTGCCTCCTTTACCTATAATACAAAAAGTATATCAATTCCAAGGTTAAAAAAGAACGAACTGTCAATAGGGCAAAAATAAAACAATACAACAATTTGTACTACAAATGATATAAAAGAAAGTATTAATATAAGTTTATGAATAAAGAATATAAAGTTATTTATAACAAATAAAAAGAATTAATTACTATGATATATTGACTTAATTCAAAAGAATAGATAAAATATAAATGTTAAAATTATAACTATTTATTAGAATGGGAATAATTAAAACAAAAGCAAAAAAAGAAAAAACATAAGAAAAAGGAAGGAGAAAATTTTATTATGGAAAAAGCAATAATAAACCAAAAAGAAGCACAAAAAGGAATAACATTAATAGCATTAGTAATAACAATAATAGTATTATTAATACTAGCAGGAGTAAGTATAGCAATGTTGACAGGACAAAATGGAATATTAACACAAGCGAATAATGCCAAAAATGCAACAGAACTAGCAAGCGCAAAAGAAAAAGTAGAATTGGCAGTAATAGGAGCAATATCACAAACAAGAGATGGAACATTAACAGTAGGAAAATTAAGAACAGAATTAGCAAATTATGGAGGAACAGTAGAAGGAGATACATTTCCAGTAACAGCAAAAGTAGACGGAAAAAGCTTTACAGTAGATGCAAATGGAAATGTAACAGTATCAGGAAGTTCAACAGAACCAAATCCACCAGCACCAACAGAAAATGGAACATTAGGAACAGTAACAGGAAGTGAAAAGACAAATACAACAGTAAAAGATAGTTTAGGAAATCAAGTAGTAGTACCAGCAGGATTTAAAGTAGTAAATAAAGATGCTAATGTAACAGACGGAATAGTAGTAGAAGATGTAAGTCATAGTGCAACAGCAGGAAGTCAGTTTGTATGGATCCCAGTAGGAGAAGTAGTAAAAGAAATAAAAGATGGAGTTAAAAGTACAGAAACAATAACATTAGGAAGATATGTATTTAATGAAGACGGAACAATTGATACAGCATTATCAAAAACAGAGCCAGGGGAACAAATACAACCATCTGGATATTCAGATTATTTCACAGAAGGATTAAAAGATAGTAGTACAAAAAATACTCATGCAAAAGATATAGAAGATTTTAAAAATAAGGTTACTAATACAACACATGGATATTATATAGGAAGATATGAGGCAAGAGATAAAGTTGCAACAGCAGAAAGAACAGATTCAGATAATGAAAAAAATCAATTAGTATGTACAGCTAATAAATATGTATATAACTATATAACTCAACCCAAAGCAGCAGAATTAAGTAGAGGAATGTATAGTGATAGTAATTTTGAAAGTGATTTAATGAATAGTTATGCATGGGATACAGCAATAGTATTTTTACAAAAATTTGATAATAGAGCAAATAAAGCTAGTCTAAAACCATATTCAAGACAAAACAGTTTAAATACTAGTTTAGCAAGTCAAGGAACAAATAATTTGGAAGTAAGTAAACAAGATGTAATATGTAATGTATATGATATGGCTAGTAACTGTTGGGAATGGACAACAGAGACCTTTAGCTCTTCCGACTTTCCTTGTACTTACAGGGGAGGCCTTTACGACAGCAGCAACTACTACACGAGCTTTCGCGGCAACACCGATACGAGCAATAGCTATGGCCACTTTTCCTTCAGGTCACTTTTATACATGTAGAACTGAAAGCTAAAGCCGAGGACAAAGCTGACGTAGGGACATAAAAATGGTAAAAAGTTCCAAAATGATAAAAAACAGGAAA